>OFMI01000019.1_pt1 | contig 147915 bp, 127 predicted proteins | sample 1541741 | NCBI WGS metagenome assembly OFMI01 (sample SAMN04209219, study PRJEB22552) | human gut metagenome | biome: gut; material: feces | host: Homo sapiens | place: USA: Oklahoma | reverse complement strand
TATCTTTATTTCCTATTATTCCTTCTGCTTCTATTCTTTCAAAATAACTATCTGGGTTGTATTTTCCGTTTCCTTCTATATACTCTGGTCCTTTTGCTAGTTCTAATTGTTCTCTTACTTGAGCTATTTTTGTATTTTCATTTGCTTCTTGTGCTTTATCTATTACTCCATTTTTACCAAACACTAGACTTATTGTTATTCCTGCTAATATTAAAAGAACAACAATTGTAACTACCAACGCTATTAATGTTATCCCGCTTGTTTTACTCGTTATTTGGCTATTTAATTTTTTATCTCTCAAATTGTTAAGTTTTAGCTCTTCTGCGTATATCATTGTTCGTTCTTTCTTTTTTATTTCTGTTCCCATGTTATTCCTCCTATTATTTCTTTTATTATTATTTCAAAAAATTTATTTATTAATCATATTAATATTATATTTTTTTATGGTTACATTAAAGTGCAATCAAGACTGGGCGGAATGAATCATTACTATAATCATCAGCATTAAAGTAAAAATAAAATATTCCAGCAAATAAGCAATCACTGTAACCTCCGCCTCTCTTCAAAAAAGGTCCATCTTCATAAGGAAAATCTGAAAAATCATTATACCACGATTCATTTTTCATTTCATAACCGCTAGATGTTTCATACATTGCATCGCCATACTTACTAGAATTCGCATTATAATTATCAAGTTGTGTATCTTGACTTCCTCTTATATATACATTCTTCATTTTTGCTTCTCCATTTACTAAACTTGCACCCTGTTGCATTAAACTAATATTTCCATTATCTAAGTATCCTGCTACATATTCCCATGCTCCGCCATTCATATCATATATTCCATGTACAGTTCCTGTTGTACTTGCTCTTACTCCTTGTGTGCTTGTATATTCTGTAGTTGTCCCCACATCTGTGTCAGCAGTGGCACTATTTCCCGCTGACCCGGTTATATAACTACTATTATTATTTATCCATACTTCTTCGTTTTCTTTTCCATATTTACTTTTACTTAAATATGCTGCTGCTCCCCATTCATCATTTTTCATCATATGGCTATTTAATGTACTATTATATTCTTTACATACTGTATACATATTTCCTATATTTATATATCTCCAACTTGCTACTCCTGGTTTTACTTGTAATGTTTTTGTTGTTACATTGTCTCCACTATCACTATTACTATTTCCTTCTTTACTGCTTGCTTCGAATTTTGCTACCCATAGGCCGCTTACTGTACTTCCATACGTAAACGCTGGATGGATATTCCATTTTCCTTGTCCACTTACATTATCAAAGCTCTTTCTTCCTGTACTTGTCTCGTTTGTTAACCCTTTCATGAACTCTACTTCTATTGTTCCTGCATTACTACTATGATATCCACTTGTTATACTATATGCATATCTTGGTATCCATACCCACATACTTCCATCACTTGTTTTTGCATTTGCCCATTTCTTCGCTGTGTAATCATACCACTCTTGGTCACTTCCATCTGTTTCTACCCAATCATTTTTTGTTTTGTCCCATTTTATTGCTGTCATCCCTTCTCCTAAGTTTGGTGTGTTTACTCCTTTTTCTTCACTATAACTTCCATCGCTTGGTAATGTTGGTTTTGGTGGGTTTGGTTCTTCTCCATTTTCTCCCATTTCATTTAACGCATTTTCTAAATATTCTGCTAACTCGTTCATATGCGCTTGTTCATTTATTGCTGCTTGGTTTGTTTTTTCTGCAGCCTCTCTCGCTTTTGCTATTATTCCGTTTTCACTAAATACTAAGCTTATTGTTATTCCTGCCAATATTAAAAGAATAACGATTGTTACTACCAACGCTATTAGCGTTATTCCGCTTTCTCCTTTGCTTGCTATTTGGTGATTTAAGTTTGTCTGTTCTTTCTTTTTTATTTCTGTTCTCATGTTATTCCTCCTATTATTTCTTTTGTTATTATTTCAAAAAATTTATTTATTAATCATATTTTTATTGCATTTTTTATTTTTATACTCTTTTATTGATTTATTTCCTGTTTCTTTTTATATTTTACTGTTTTATTCTATTAATTTATCTTATATAATTAATAAATATGGAACAATGTGTTGTTTTGTATTTTCTTATATAGAACGATTATATCATTTTGATATTTCAGTGTGTATTTCTTTTGCATTACATTTATATTACAATTGTGTTACATTTTTATTGCATCAAAAACAAAAAAATAAGAACCATATCTAAACTTCCTAATTTAAATATAATTCTTATTTTTTCATTTTTTACTCTATTTTATCCTATTAAAATTCTACTTTTTCTTGAAGCCAAGCTTCTAACTCGTCTATTTTTATTCTTATTTGTTCCATTGTATCTCTATCACGTACTGTTACAGTCTCATCTTCTAATGTATCAAAATCTATTGTTATACAATATGGTGTTCCTATTTCGTCTTCTCTTCTATAACGCTTTCCTATACTTCCTGCTTCATCATAGTCACACATAAATTTCTTTGATAGTTTAGTATAAACTTCTTCTGCCTTTTCGCTTAATTTCTTTGATAATGGAAGTACTGCTACTTTATATGGTGCCAATGCTGGATGCAAGTGTAATACTGTTCTTACATCTCCTTCTGCTATTTCTTCTTCGTCATATGCATTACATAAAAATGCTAAAGCAACTCTATCACATCCAAGTGATGGTTCTATACAATATGGTATATACTTTTCATTTGTTTCTGGGTCTAAATATGTCATATCTTCTTTAGAATGTTCCATATGTTGTTTTAAATCATAGTCTGTTCTATCTGCAATTCCCCATAATTCTCCCCAACCAAATGGAAATGTAAATTCTATGTCTGTTGTTCCATTACTATAATGTGATAATTCTTCTGGTGAATGGTCTCTTAATCTTATATTTTCTTTTTTCATTCCTAAACTTAATAGCCAATTTTCGCAAAATTCTTTCCAGTATTTATGCCATTCTAAATCTGTACCTGGCTTACAGAAAAACTCTAATTCCATTTGTTCAAACTCACGTGTTCTAAATGTAAAGTTTCCAGGTGTTATCTCATTTCTAAAAGCTTTACCTATTTGTGCTATTCCCATAGGTAATTTTCTTCTTGTCGTACGCATTGCATTTTTAAAATTAACAAATATTCCTTGTGCAGTTTCTGGCCTTAAATATATTTCAGATTTGCTATCTTCTGTAACTCCTTGATATGTTTTAAACATTAAATTAAACTTACGAATATCTGTAAAATTTTCTTTTCCACAATTTGGGCAAGGTATATGATTTTCTTTTATAAAATTAATTAATTGTTCATCACTCATTCCATCTGCAATCATGTCTTTACCTTGCTCATGCGCCCATTCTTCAATTAATTTATCTGCTCTGTGTCTTGTTTTACATTCTTTACAATCTATTAATGGATCTGAAAAATTTCCAACATGACCTGATGCAACCCATACATCTGGATTCATTAAAATTGCTGCATCTAGTCCAACATTATACTTGCTTTCTTGTACAAACTTTTTCATCCATGCTTTTTTAATATTATTTTTTAATTCTACTCCTAAAGGTCCATAATCCCAAGTATTTGCTAATCCTCCATAGATTTCAGAACCAGGATATACATATCCTCTACTTTTACATAGTCCTACAATTTTGTCCATTGTTAAATTTTCCATAATAAAACCTCCTATTTCTCGCTGTGTCAAAAGTTTATATAATCAAAAAACTTTCGACACTAGCTAATTTAATAGCTAGGGACGAAAGTTATATTCCGCGGTTCCACCCTAATTGATAAAATAATTTATCCACCTTATTTAATAATGCTCCAAAGCTCCCCATATAGTTCTTATGGTTGGCTCTCACCTTTTCCAACTCTCTTTTACATAAGCTTTACTATATTTTTTCTTCTTCATCACATCTTATTAATATTATATATACTACTACCTTTTTTATTCCTTGTCAAGGTTAATTTTCTATCTTTCTTCTTGTTCTTCTAACATTTCAATATGTTTATCGCGTTGTTTTTGTATTCCTGCTTGAATAGATTGTCTTATTAATGCTTCCAAATGTTCTGGTTCAGGATAATCTTTTTCATCTAGCGCAGCTAATACAAATTTATCTCTAATGCTATACCTTTTTATTTTTCCATTACTATCTGTTATCCTAGATAAATTGTCTAACAATATTCCTAAATCTAATGTAAATCCATGTTCTCTAGCATAATTCTGTGCAAATGCTAAAGTTGTTCTAGTATTTCCATCTCTAAATGGATGTACTCTCCAAACTTTTGCTATTTTTATAGTAAATTCTCTTGATATTTGTTCTAATGTTTTTCCTTCCCAATTAGTATTATTCAATTCTTCAAGAGCTATATTTAAATCTCTTTCTATATTTTTAGCTTCTGAATATTGTAGGCTTAATCCTGGTATTACAACTTCTGTTTTATATACTGGTACAGTTCTAAATTCTCCTGCCCATTCAAATATATCTTCAAAAATATGTTTATGAGCGGCTTTTAAGTCATCAGCAGTAAACCTTTTTTTAAAAGCTGTATCTATATCTATCAATTTTACAAATCCAATATCTTTTTCAGCATTATTTAGTTCTTTATATTCTGTAATTCCTAATTTATTCTTTAAGGTTCCATTTTCTTGTATGTATGGGTCTTTCATTTTAAATTAATCCTTCCTTATTTTTTATATTTTTCTATAACTTGTTTTTGTAAATCTTCTAATTCTATTGAACCATTTATATATTTCTTTGCTAATTCTATAGTTTCTTTTGTTGGTACATCTGCTCCTGAAATAGATATAGCCAAAGCTTTTTTTACTAAATCTTTTCTTTGTTCTTTATTAGTATTCTTTACTGAATAGTCCATTATACCTTCATTAATCTAATTATTAAAATATTAGACTATTTCTCCCTTCTTCTAAATTTTATTACTCTTAATTATATCTTTATATTCATATTTTAACTTTAAATTGTTAATAAAGTAAAATTTTTACTTTATTAATATTATATATTTAATTTTTTTATAATTCAATACATATTATTAAAATTATGTTAATTGCTTTTTATAACAATTTTATCTACTTTTCCAAAATTGCATTTAACTTTTTAATTTGACTAATTGCTCTTTTATTTATAGTTATCCACAAGCCTAATTTGCCTTTTACATAATACATTAAATTTTATTTGTAATTATATTGTAACAATATTAACGACAAAATGTTTTGTTATCCATTTTTTTATTTTATAAAGCCACAAACTGCGACAAAGTTTTTATACAATTGTTACAAAGAATTTACAAACTGGAAATAATTATTACACATTTATTGTTATTAGTTTACAAAAATAAGTTATTCACAGGTTGTGGAAAGTGTGGATAACTCTGTGAATAACTGAAAATAGTCGCTTTTATTTCAAACTTTTCCACAACTATTATTGCTTATATTTTATGAAAACTAATTATTATGTTATGTAATTGGAAATTACTTCCTTTTAAGTGTTTTTATAAAAATTATAACTCTAATTTTATTTAAATTTTATTACAGTAATAACTAATTTTACATTATTTTTTCTATTATTAAGGTAAAACCATCACATATTAGAGTAAAAAATATTATATATAGTTTTTAATAAAAATAACTACTATACAAGATTATTTTAATTTAAATCTTTTATAGTAGTTAATAAAATTTATATTATTTTTACATTATATACTATAAATTTTATATTACACGTTAAATAAATATAAATACAGCTAAAAGTATTTCACAAATTAATATGAGAGGAAATCCTATGTAAAACTTGGCTTTTTTTGTTTTATGTCTAAATGTATACATTCCAGCAATTCCACCAATTCCGCCACCTAATAGTACTAGCAATAACAAAGAATTTTCTGGAATTCTCCACTTACCTTTCTCCGCTTTTCTTTTATCTAACCACATAGTCAAAAATGCTATTAGATTAATTATAACTAAATAGATAATTATATTTTTTACTGAAAAAATTTCTTCTAAATTCATATGTCTTTCTCCTTAAACTTTTAAACTGTTTTGCTATTTACTATATTTTCTTAAATATTATAAAACTTATCCAAACAAACTCATTTGGTTACTTTGACTCATGCCTTTTAAACATCCTGCCTTTTCTAATAGTTCTACTACAGATTTTCCTACTTTTGAACGTATTTTCAAGTCATCTATAGACATAAACTTACCATCTTTTTTAGCTTCCTCAATTCCTTGTGCTGCAACTGTACCAAGTCCAGGAATACTATTAAGTGGTGGTCTTATTCCTTCTTCTTCTATTCTAAATTTTGTTGAATGTGATTTATATAAATCTATAGGTAAGAAATTTATTCCTCTTTCATACATTTCCATAACCAATTCCAATATTGCATACATATTTTTATCCTTAGTTGTTGCACCATTTCCTGCTAAATCAATTTCTTTCATTTTGTTTTTTACTCTTTCTTCTCCATGGCACATAATATCACTGTCAAATTCGTCTGCTCTAATTGTAAAATAGGCTGTATAATATGCCTTTGGTTCATGTACTTTAAACCATGCTATTCTAAATGCATTTGTTACATAAGCTGCGGCATGTGCTTTTGGGAACATGTATTTTATTTTTTCACAAGATTTTACATACCAATCTGGTACGTCTTTTTCTTTCATAGCGGATTTAAATCCTTCCCATTTATCTGGGTCTTTTAATGCTTTACCTTTACGAACAGTTTCCATTATTTTAAAAGCTTTATTTGGTTCTAGACCCATTTTTATTAAGTAAATCATTATATCATCTCTACAGCATATAGCATCTTGCAGTGTTACTGTTCCTTCTTCTATTAATGTTTGTGCATTTCCTAACCACACGTCTGTACCATGTGATAACCCAGAAATACGTATTAGCTCATCAAATGTTGTAGGTCTTGTGTCTACAAGCATCCCTCTAACAAATTTTGTTCCAAACTCTGGTATACCATATGAACCTACCTCTGAATGTATTTGTTCTGGAGTAACACCTAAAGCTTTAGTTGAAGAAAATATTGACATTGTTTCTTTATCGTCTAGTGGTACTTTAGTTGGGTCTTTTCCTGTTAAGTCAAATAACATCCTTATCATTGTTGGATCATCATGTCCAAGTATATCTAACTTTAACAAGTTTTGATCTATTGAGTGATAGTCAAAATGTGTTGTAATAATATCCGAATTTGGATCATCTGCAGGATGTTGTACAGGGGTAAATTCGTATATTTCTCTTCCCTTTGGAACAACTATAATTCCTCCTGGATGCTGACCTGTTGTTCTTTTTATACCAGTACACCCTTGTGCTAATCTTAAAACTTCTGCATTGTTTACAGGTACTCCTCTTTCTTCATAATATTTTTTTACATACCCATATGCTGTTTTATCTGCTACTGTACCTACCGTACCTGCTTTAAATGTTGTACCTTTTCCAAATATTACTTCTGTATACTTATGAGCTTTTGCTTGATATTCACCAGAGAAGTTTAAGTCTATATCTGGTTCTTTATCTCCATTAAAACCTAGAAATGTTTCAAATGGTATGTCTATACCATCTTTAACTAATTTGTGACCACATTTTGGACAATCTTTATCTGGTAAATCAAATCCACATAAACATCCATAGTCTGTAAAGTCAGAATACTTACAATTTGGACATCTATAATGTGGTGGTAAAGAGTTAACCTCTGTAATACCTGTCATATTAGCGACAAATGATGAACCAACACTACCTCTTGAGCCAACTATATATCCATCTTCATTTGACTTCCAAACCAATTTTTGTGCAATAATGTACATAACGGAGAAACCATTTTTAATAATAGATGTAAGCTCTTTATCCAACCTTTCTTCAACTATTTGAGGTAATTGCTCTCCATATAATTCATGTGCTTTATTATATGCAATTTCTTTTATTGTTGTCTCACACCCATCAATATGTGGTGGACACTTTTCTGGAGAAATTGGCTTTATTTTTTCACACATATCTGCAATTTTATTTGTATTTGTTACAACTACTTCATATGCTTTTTCTTCCCCTAAATATTCAAATTCTTTTAGCATTTCTTCTGTTGTACGTAAATATATTGGTGCTTGTTCATCACAATCATCATAACCTTGACCTGCTTGTAATATTCTTCTATATATTTCATCTTCTGGGTCCATAAAATGAACATCACATGTTGCAACTACTGGTTTATCTAATTTTTCTCCTAAAGCTACTATTTTTCTGTTTATATCTCTTAGTGCTTCTTCGTCTGGTACGACACCTTGCCTTACCATAAACATATTATTTCCAATTGGTTGAATTTCTAAATAATCATAGTCGTTTGCAATTTCTTCTATTTCTTCATCTGTTTTTCCTGCTACAATTGCTCTATATAGCTCTCCTGCCTCACATGCACTTCCTAATATTAATCCTTCTGAATATTTTTTATATAATGATTTTAATATTCTAGGTTTTTTATAAAAATAATTTAAGTGTGAATATGAAACTAATTTATATAAGTTTTTTAAACCTACATAGTCTTTTGCTAAAATTATAGCATGGTATGTTGGAAGTGATTTATAATCTGCTTTTCCTATTTCTAAGCTATCCACATCATCCCAAGTTTTTGCACCTTTTTCTTTAAGCATTGAAATCATAATATTAAATACTTTTACAGTTGTGTCTACATCATCCAATGCCCTATGTGCTACCTCAACTACAATTCCTAATTTATCTGCAATAAAACCAAGCTTATATTTCTTAAAATCTGGAAATAAGCTTTTTGCAAGCCTTAAAGTATCTAAATATGTATTATTTAGTTCATATCCTAATTGTGAAGCATTATATTTTAAAAATCCTATATCAAAGTCAGCATTATGTGCAACCAAAATAGAGTCTCCAACAAATTCTAATATTTTAGGAAATACTTTATCTATTGTCTCTGCATCTTTTACCATATCATCTGTAATATTTGTAACTTCTACAACTTTTTGTGGTATTGGTTTTTCTGGATTTACAAAACAAGAAAATTCGTCTATTACTTCACCATTTTTTACTTTCATTATTCCTACTTCTGTTATTTTTTCTGTTCTAAATGAAAGTCCTGTTGTCTCTAAATCTAGTACACAATAAGTTGCATCTAAGTCTTGTCCTTTAGAAAAAGATATACAAGAAACTGTATCTGGTGCCAGATATGCCTCTACACCATATATAACTTTTAAATCGGGGTGAGCCTTTTCCAAATATTTATGTGCTTCTGGAAATGCTTGTACAACTCCATGGTCAGTTATTGCAATTGATTTCATTCCCCATTTTACTGCTCTTTTTAATAAGTCTTCTGCTGATGTCATAGCATCCATTTGGCTCATCTGAGTATGCATATGTAACTCTACTCTTTTTTCTTGAGAATTGTCTTGTCTTACTTCTCTTTTTATTCCAGTACTTTCTACAATAGCATTTGCAATAACCCCTAGTTCTTTTGCAAATGGGTCAAATTGTGCTGTACCTATTACTTTAACACCTTTTGCAGAATTCATTCTTTTTAATATTGCTTTAGATTTTTCTGCTTCTAAGAAAACTTTGCATGTTATAGTACTGCTCCCGTCAAACAAATTAAACATTGCCAAAATTTTACCAGATTTTAACTCTCTTGTTTCTGTTGCAAGTATTTCTCCATCTATCATCACTTTTCCGCTATCTATAGTTAAATCTGCTACTTTAACAAGTGGGTCACTCATTTTTCCAACTCTACCATATATAACTGGATTTGTTGTATCTTCTTCTGCTTTTTCATTATTAGATTCTACAGGTTTTGCAACTCCTTGTTCTACATTAGTAGAATTATTATTTTCATTTGTTGCACTACTAACTTTCTTTTCACTCTTTTTACTTTCTGCTGCTTCCACCATTTCTGCTTTTGCAATATTTACAACTTGCTCTTCTAGACTTTCTAAATGTGCTTGATATTCTTTAAGCTTTTCCTCAGAAATATTTTCAACAAATTGAATTTTATAGTTTTCCCCATATATATTTTTAATAAGTTCTGAAAGTACAATATTAAAATTTTTTCCATCTAACAAAGCTTTTCCTTTAAAAGCCAAATTAACATTTACATTACTTCCTTCTACTTCTATCTTGCTTCCTCTAAGTAGCGCTTTTGTTAAAGGGTGTTTTCTTGAAATATATGAAATAATATCTTCCCATTCTTTTTCTATATTTGTTTCAAACTTTTCTAAATATTTTATTCTTATTAAAACATTTTTTAGCTGAAATCTATTTTCTAAATATATCTCAAACTTTTCTAAATCTTTTATTTTAATTTGTTTTTCTGCTTCTATAGATGTTTCTAGTTTTCCACTTTTTTTAAATATATTTATAGAAGTAATTAAAGAATTATATAATGCAAAACTTTCTGTTGTAAAATCTTTAAAAACATCTCTTATTTTCTTTTTGTCGTCTGTAACTTTTTTTTGTACTTGTTCTTTTACCATTACGTTTCCTTGTTCCATTTGACTTCTCATTTCCTTTCCAAAAAAATGGACTTTTCTAAAATTTAAAATATTCTTAGAATATCATTATATGTTACATATACCATTAAAGACATTAAAAATATAAATCCTACTAATTGAATATTTATTTCTGTCTTTTCTTTTAAAGGTTTTCTTCTAATTGCTTCAATTAATAATATTACTATTTTTCCACCATCTAATGGAGGAAATGGTAGTAAATTTGTAAAACCTAAAGAAATTGATATTAATGCTAAAATATAAATAAAGTCTGCTAATCCATTTGTTTGTGCAACTACATCTGATATTCCAACAGGTCCCATTAATTGGTCTATAGAAACTCCACCTGAGAATAATAACCTTAAATTATCTACTATTGAAATTGCAAACTCTCCTGTATCAAAGAATGCATAATAGATATTATTTATAAAATTATTTTCTGCCATTTTTAAATTTACACCTAATAAATAATTAGACATAACATCTGGCATTATTGTAATATCTAGATTTTCACCATTTCGTTCTACTGTAAATTTTATTTCTTCTCCTATGGACAAGTTTATATAATCAACTAATTTTTGTGCATTATTTTCAACAGGATTATCATTAATAGCAATTATAATATCTTTTGCTTGTAATCCTTGTTTTTCTCCTGGACTATTTGGATAAAGTGCTGCTATTTCAGTTAGTTTATCATTTGATGTATTTACTGCTATACCTGTATAATTATACTTTTCTTCTGTTGGCTTTATTTTTAATTCTTGCTCTTTTCCATCTCTTTCTATTAAAATGCTTAATTCATTTCCATTAGATTGTTCTAGTGCTTCATCTAAGTCTGCCTTATTTTTTATTTTCTTTCCATCTATTTTTAAAATTTTATCATTTTCTTGAAGTCCAGCTGTTTGTGCACTGTAATTTGGAACTACTGTATCAATCACATTAGAAACATTATTTCCAACACATGACATTAATGTAAAATAAATTAATAGTGCAAAAATAATATTTACTAATCCACCTGCTGCAACTACTGCAATTCTTTTTGGTATGCTTGCTTTACTAAAAGAACCCTCCACTTCTGAGCGTTCTTCTTCTCCTTCCATATTACAAAATCCCCCAAGAGGAATTAATCTTAACTGAAAAAGAGTTTCCTTACCTTGCTTTTTAAATATAACTGGACCAAACCCTATAGCAAATTCATTTACCCTTATTTTACACAGCTTAGCTACTATAAAGTGTCCACCTTCATGAATAAAAATAAGAAAACCTAATATAAAAATTATTTTTAAAATCGTAAGTAAAGCTCCTAACAAAACAGCCTCCTTTAAAAAATAAAATTATTATAGATATTTTTAATTTATATATAAATATCTTAAAATTTAAATGACAAAGTTAAAAACTAAATTAACTATTAGACATTATACCTTAATATAAGAAACTTCAAGTATTTGATATTCAATACAAAACATCAAAATAATAAATAATAAACATTAAATATTAATACCACATACTAAATAATATAAATTAAGTGTAATAAAATATATGCAAATGGTGCAATAAATATTAAACTATCTATTCTGTCTAACATTCCACCATGTCCTGGAATTAAATGGCTAAAATCTTTAATTCCTACATATCTTTTTATACTTGATGCAGCTAAGTCTCCTACTTGACCTACAATACTTAATAATACTCCTATTCCTGCTATTAACAAATAATTTATATTCATTCCAAATACATTATTACAAATTGCTGCATATCCAACTATTAAGGCAGTAGCTCCAATAGTTCCTCCCACACAACCTTCAATCGTTTTATTTGGACTAATTTCTGTAAATTTATGAGTTCCAAAATATTTTCCTACAAAATACGCAAATACATCTGTTCCCCATCCTGCAAGAAGTGCAAACCAAAGTATTATTTTACCATTTGGTAAGTTTTCTCTTATTATTGGAATAAACATTAGAAAAATTGCTATATAACATATTCCGAAAAATGTAATTGCTATATCCATTACATTTATTTTTAAATTGCTAGTTATTACAATTAAAAATAATGCTAATATAGAAACTGAAAGCAGTACTCCAATTATTTTAAGCATCCATTCAATTGGTATAATGTGAATAAATGCTATGGAAGAAGCTGCTATATATCCAATACTTTTAATAGGATTTGCTTTTCCCTTAAATGCGTTGTAAAACTCATGTAAACTTAAAATTGCAATTAAACTTATTACAACATCTACTAAATATTTATTTCCCCATATTAAAATTATCGCCACTAGGGGAAATAAAATTAACCCTGACACAATTCTTGTTACATTAATTTTTTTCTTTGCTTTTTCCATAGTTTTTAATTTCCTTTCAATTCTTGTTGTTTTTTATACAGTTTTAATTTTATTTGAATTCTACTTAATCTTTATCTTACTCTATTATTACTTTTATTATATTTCAATTATAAAAATAATAAATATATATGTATTCATTTTATAATTCAATTTCTATATTATTTAGCACCAAACTTTCTATTTCTTCTTTCATATTCTAATATTGCCTCATCTAAATCATCTCTATTAAAGTCTGGCCAATATTTGTCTGTAAATATAAATTCTGTATAAGATAATTGCCATGGCAAAAAATTGCTTATTCTCTTTTCTCCACCTGGTCTTATCAATAAGTCAGGATCAGGCATTCCAGCTGTATATATATTATTTGAAATTAAATCTTCATTAATATCTTCAACAGATATTTCATTATTTTTAACAGATGTTGCTATACTTTTAACTGCTCTTGTAATTTCATCTCTTCCACCATAATTAAAAGCAATATTAAGTTTTAAGCCAGTATAATCTTTTGTTTTATCTTCTAATTTTAATATCAATTTTTGTATACCTGGATCTAATCTTGTTATGTCTCCAAGAACATTTATTTTTACATTATCTAAGTCAGAACTATTTAATAAATCATCTAAATACCACTTTAATAGAAACATTAAAGCCCCAACTTCTTCTTCAGTCCTTTTCCAGTTTTCAGTTGAGAAGGCATAAACTGTTAAATATTTTATGCCTATTTCATTTGCATATTTAGCAATTCTTTTTAGATTTTCTGCCCCTTCTTTATGTCCTTGCTTAGTTTCTAAACTTTTTTCTTTTGCCCATCTCCTATTGCCATCCATTATTATAGCTATATGTATAGGTAAATTTTCTTTATTAAGTTCCATATTATTATCCTCTTTCATTATTCTTTTTAAATACTATAAATATTATATTTTGGAACTGCATTATATAGCCATTACTTCTTTTTCTTTACCTTCTAATATTTTATCTATTTCTTCAACTTTACTATCTGTCAATTTTTGAACATTATTTTCTGCTAATTTTAAATCATCTTCTGTAATAATAGAGTTCTTTTCTTCTTCTCTTGCATCATCTATAGCTTCTCTTCTTATTGACCTAATAGCAACTTTTGCTTCTTCTGCCATTTTTCTTATCTCTTTTACTATTTCTTTTCTTCTCTCTTCATTTAATTCAGGAAAAGCTAGTCTTATTACTTTTCCATCATTATTAGGGTTAATTCCTATATCTGCTTTTAAAATTTCCTTTTCAATTTCTTTTAATAAATTCAAATCCCATGGTTGTATTACAATTAATCTTGCTTCTGGAACAGATATTCCAGCAACTTGATTTATTGGTGTTGGCACTCCATAATAGTCCACCATTATTTTATTTAATATTGCAGGATTAGCTCTTCCTGCTCTTATTTCTGATAAATTTTCCTTAAATACACTTATTGTTTTTTCCATTTTTTCTTCATAAACTTTTATATCCATAAAATCCTCCTAAATTTATTTATATTATAAAATAATATTAATTTACAATTTAAACTTACTGTTTTTTTATTAAAATTGTTTATATATAGAATAGCACTATAACTTTATAGTATTACTCAACTACAAAAATCATTTATAATTATTATATTATTATCTTTTTTATCTTATTATAGTACCAATTGTTTCGCCCTTTACTATTCTAATTATATTCTCTGGTTCTGCTATGGCAAATACTACTAAAGGTATATTATTATCTTTACATAGTGATGTAGCAGTAGAATCCATTACTTTTAAGTCTTTATTTAAGATATCCATATAAGTAATTTCATCATATTTAATTGCATCTGGGTTTGTTTTTGGATCATCCGAATATACTGCATCTGCTGTTTTACCAACTAGTATTACATCTGCATCTATTTCTGCTGCTCTTAAAGCTGCTGCTGTATCTGTAGTAAAATATGGGTTTCCTGTTCCACAACCAAATATAACAACTCTTCCTTTTTCTAAATGTTTTAAAGCTTTTCTTTTTATATATGGTTCTGCTATTTCTCTCATCTCTATAGCTGTTTCAAGTCTTGTATATATTCCTTTTGATTCTAAAGTATCTTGAAGTGCTAATCCATTCATTGCAGTTGCTAACATTCCCATATAATCTGAAGTTGTCCTTTCCATTTTTCTGCCATATTTGCCTCTCCAGAAGTTACCTCCTCCAACAACAATTCCAACTTGGACTCCAAGTTCTACTAATTTTTTAATTTGATTACAAATATTATCTAACACATTAACATCAAGTCCTGATTTTGCTTCTCCAGCTAATGCTTCACCACTTAATTTTAGTAATACTCTTTTGTATTTTAAATCTGCCAAGTTAAACACTCTCCTTAATAAAAAATTTCTTTTCTTATTCTATCATATATTTTTAATAATTTGTATTTTTTTTAGAAATTTTTTAAAATTTATTTCTATATTTGAAATTTTATTTTAATTTACTTGTTATTATTAAACAAAACTAATGAAAATTATAGTAAAACTAAAAAATTAAACTAATTCTTATTTTAATATTTTTTAAATTTCTGTAAATACTAAAATAAGAATATATGAAAGGATTATATTATGAATCAAATATTAAATAATTTTAATAGTAAAAAAAATATTAAAAGTGCAATAGGTATTATACCAGTCACTTCAAATATTAAAAATAATCCTCAAAATTACAACAATAATAATATGAAAAACTCAGATAATACATTCACACTAAATTGCCATAAAATAAGTAGATATAGAATTCAGCTTTTAATTTCTATTATAGTTCTTTTTATTGCAATTTCATTATTAATTAGTAATATATATTCTTATATTCAAAAAGAAAATGTATCTAAAAATTTATTAAATGCCATAAGTATTACTAGATTATATTCGAATAATAACGATTATACAACACTTGATATGAAAGAAAGTCAAAATAGTAATGCTTTAAATTCAAATAATACTACCAAAACCAATATAAATAATACAGGAGACCCTTTTGTTATTGGAATTATACAAATTGACAAAATAAATGTAAATTACCCTATCCTTTCTAAAACTACTAGAGAGCTTCTAAAAGTTTCTCTTTGTAGATATGCTGGTCCTATGCCAAATCAAGTAGGTAATTTATGTATTGCTGGACATAATTTAGTTGATTATAAACTTTTTAGTAGATTAAATGAAATTAAATTAAAAGATATTATAAAAATTTATGATTTAAATGGTAATATGAAAGAATATGAAGTATTTAAAAAATATGAAGTAATTCCAACTGATTTGTCTTGTTTAAGTCAAAATACTAATGGAGAAAAAGTTATTACACTTTTGACTTGTAATAATGTAAATGGTAAACGTTTAATTGTTGCAGCAAAAGAAAATAAAAAATAAATGCTTTACTGAATTTTCACTCCAACTATTGATAAATAACCTACATTATTTTTATGCTAAACTATTGACAGAGAAGCAAAAAAATGAAGAATTATGTTTTTTATTTTTTAGTATTAAAACATAATTCTTCATTTATTTTTACGATTTCATTTAATAATTATTATGTTATATTTATTTGTTTCTTAATTTTATATTTTTTGCGCTTTTATTTTTATAATACATTTTACTTATTTTAATTTTATCTATTATTTTTCGTTATATTTTCTAATTTTTACATATGCAAATACTGCTGAAGCTACACATAAAACTATAAAAAACATTATTGTAATGTCTTCTGTTAAACCTGTTTGTGGTAATTTTTCTGTATTATTTACAACATTATTTGTACCATTTGTATTATTTGTAGTATTATTAGTAGTTGTTGTTCCTTGTTGATTATTTGAAGTTAGTGTTGGAAGCTCTGTTGTCCCATTAGTTGTATTGCTTCCGCTAGTATTATTAAACGCCGTTGTAATGTTTAATGGTGTTGCGCTTACTATACTTTGTAAAACAAATAATGCAAGTACTGCAATTAACATAATTAACATAACTTTTTTCATTTTCTTCATAATTACCTTCTCCTTTTTTCTTTCGATATTTCTTTACCTATATTATTGTTTATTTTCTTAAATTTATGCATAACAGCATTAATTTAATTACCTTACTCTTAATATTGTATAATTAAATCCTTATATAGTCAAGTATTTTTTGTTAATTTTTAGTTTTTTTATGTCAAATTTTTAACTTTTTTAAATTATTTTTTTATTTTTTAAACATTAAATCTAAATAAAACAATATCTCCATCTTGCATTATATAATCTTTTCCTTCCATTCTAACTAACCCTTTTTCTTTTGCTGCATTCATAGAACCACATTCCATTAAATCTTTATAAGAAACTACCTCTGCTTTTATAAATCCTCTTTCTATATCTGAGTGTATTTTTCCTGCAGCCTGTGGAGCTTTTGTACCTTTTTTTATTGTCCAAGCCCTAACCTCAGGTTCTCCAGCTGTAAGAAAAGACATTAGCCCCAATAAATCGTAACTCTTTTTTATTACTTTATTTAATCCAGATTCTTCTAGTCCAAGGGCTTCTAGCATTTCCTTTTCATCATCTTCATCTAAAACAGAAAGTTCTTCTTCTATTTTTACACATAATGGAACTACTTCTGCATTTTCCTTTTTAGCATAATCTATAACTTGTTTTACATACTTGTCATTTTTAAAATCTGTAAGTTGAGCTTCTGAAACATTAGCTATATAAAGAATTGGTTTAATTGTTAATAAAAATGCATCTTTAACTATTTCTTTTTCCTCATCATTTAAGGTTAATGTTCTAGCAGATAAACCATTTTCTAAAGTTTCTTTTACTTTTTCAAAAACATCAAGTTCTTCTTGATATTTTTTATCCGCCTTAATTTTCTTTTTTACATTATCTATTCTTTTATTTACTGTTTCTAAATCTGCAAGTATAAGTTCTAAGTTTATTGTATCTATGTCTCTAATTGGATCAATATTTCCATCAACATGTATAACGTTACTATCTTCAAAGCATCTTACGACTTCTACAATACTATCTACTTCCCTTATATGAGACAAAAACTTATTTCCTAATCCTTCTCCCTTGCTTGCTCCCTTTACTAAGCCTGCAATATCTACAAATTCGATAACAGCATGTGTTACTTTTTGTGGATTATACATTTGAGTTAATTTATCTAATCTTTCATCTGGTACTGGAACTACCCCAACATTTGGTTCTATAGTACAAAATGGATAATTTGCACATTCTGCACCTGCTTTTGTAATTGCATTGAATAATGTACTCTTTCCTACGTTAGGAAGTCCTACTATTCCCATTTTCATATTACATACCTCATTTCAATTTTATGGAGCTTCCAGCCAGAATCGAACTGGCGACCCCAGCCTTACCATGGCTGTGCTCTACCTACTGAGCTATAGAAGCATATTTAATTATGGAGATAAAATATCTCCATAATTATTTTATATATATTAGTTTTGTTACAACATTAAATTGTTTTTATATTTTAATTTATAATTTCTATTATCTTTATAATTATAATTATTGTTTTATTTAATATTTTAAATTTTTTGCAACTTTATTTATTATTCTTCTTTTGGTGTTAAATCTTTTATTGCCTTTTTTCTTATTCTTTGAATTGCATTATCTACAGATTTAACTGGAGCATCAAGCTTTTCTGCAATTTGCACATAGCTTTCTCCTTGCACATATCTATTTAAAACTTTTTTTTCAAATTTACTTAGAGACTTATCTATAGCAAGCTCAACGCTTTTATAATATTCTTTTTTTGTTAATGTATCAAGAGGATCTTCTATAGTATCGTTATTAAATATTTCCATAACAGTTGTATTATTTTCTTCGTCATCTGAGTCATATGCGTTCATATTTAATGATAAATAGGAATTAAGAGGCATATGCTTTTGCCTATTTGATGTTTTTATTGCAGTTATTAATTGCCTGTCTATACACAAATTTGCAAAAGATTTAAAACTGCTATTTTGCTCTGGACTATAACATTTTATTGCCTTAAATAATCCTATTAATCCTTCTTGCATAATATCGTCTTTTTCTGCTCCAGCAATATAATATTTACTTACTTTTATATTAACAAGATTTTTATATCTATCTATAATATAATTTGCAGCTAATTTATCACCAGTTTTAATTATTTCTACTAATTCCTCATCTGTCTTTTTGCTATAGTCTATTTCTGATGAATAAAATATCTTTGTTTTGTCCATATAATACTGCTACCTCCTGAAGTTTTACTATTTCATTATAGAACATTCTTTTTATTAATGTCAAGAGAAAAAGCCTAAATTTTAGTATTTATAAGCGATATTTGAACTCAAATTTTTTTATTTCCACTTATTAATCAAATTTAACATTAGATAATTGATATTTTCATCAATTTATGGTATAAATTTACTGTTAAAAGGATGGTAAAATTATGGCATTTGATGGTGTATTTATAAAAGGAATTATTCAAGAATTAAATAAAAATATTATAAATAGTCGCGTTGAAAAGATTTATCAACCAGAACCAGATGAAATATTAATAAAATTATATGGTTTAACTGGTAAAAATAATTTAAAAATTGTTATATCTTCTAATAACTATAGAATACATTTAACAAATTTTATAAAAGAAAATCCTTTCACAGCTCCTAATTTCTGCATGGTTTTAAGAAAATATCTTACAAGTAGTAGAATACGAAATATTTATACCAATGGGCTTGAAAGAACTGTTTTTATAGACTTTGACACAATGTCTGAAGAAAATGAACTACAAAAATATACTCTTGCTATAGAGTTAATGGGCAAATATAGTAATGTTATCTTAGTCAACTCTGAAAATGTTATTTTAAATTCTCTAAAACACTTTAGAAAAGATGAAATATCTGAAAGAAATATATTACCAGGTTATAAATACGAAGAATTAAAATCTAATAAATATGATTTGACTAAAAACATTAACCCAGATGATTTTATAAAGTTTATTAGTAGTAATAATTTAGACCAGTCTAATATAAATTTATCTAATATTTTTACAGGAGAATTAGTTGGAGTAAGTACTTCTTTAATTAATCATGCTCTTATAGAATTAAACTTAAATAATGATGTAACTGAAACATCTATAAAAACACTATATAATTATCTTTATAAATTATATGAAAATGTAGATAAATTAGTTTGTATAAATTATTTGCAAAATTATACTGTTAAAATTGATTTTAATAAAGAAAACTCACTTCAAATAAATAACTACATAGATAAATTTTATAATAAAAAAGAGGAAAGCCAAAACTTTATTTTATATAGAAACAGCTTGCTTAAACTAATTTTAAGCAAAGTAAAAAAACTTACAAATAAATTAGCTAATGTTAATAAAAAAATGTCAGAGTGTAATAACATGGACACTTTTAAGCTATATGGAGAATTAATAGTAAATAATATGTACAAAATTAATAATTCACATTTGGAAAGTATTACTTTAAATAATTATTATACAGGTGAAGATGTTGTAATTCCTTTAGATAAAAGCTTGTCTCCATACAATAATGCTCAAAAATATTTTAAAAAATATAATAAATTAAAAAATGCATTATCTTTTGTTAGAACACAAGAAAATGAAATTAATGAGCAAATATCATACTTAGAAAGTATTGTTTATGAATTAGAAAACTCTAATTCAATGGAAGAATTAACAGAAATTTACGATGAAATTTCAAATAATGTTCTAATAAAAGATATTGGTATACAAAAGCAAGGCAAAATAGCTATAAAAAAGAAAAAAGCTAATAACAGATTACATAAGTTTAATAAAGAGCAATTTATATGTTTTAAGCTTGATAATTATGATGTATTTGTTGGAAAAAATAATGTTCAAAATGATTATTTAACTTTAAAATTTGCAAATGATAATGACCTATGGTTTCATACCAAAGATATTCATGGAAGCCATGTAATATTAAGAATACCAGATAAATATCCTTCACAAGAAATAATTAACAAAGTGGCTTCTATAGCTGCAAAATATAGTAAGGCAAAACTTTCTTCAAATGTACCTGTAGATTATACATTAGTGAAATATGTAAAAAAGCCTAATAAGGCAAAACCTGGGATGGTTATATATACACATGAGCAAACTGTAAATGTGCAGCCAGAAAAATAAACTTCAGAAATTCTTCTGTTTTTTACTTAAATTAAAATTAATTATAATATATACAATATTATCAATATTTTACATATTAAAAGATATTATATACTAAAAGTTATATTATCATTGCTTATTCTTTTATAAAGTGGTATAATATATTTAGTTGTACCTATGTGGTACATCAAAAATATATAGAGAAGGAGTGTCGTTAAATGTATACGACCGACCCAAAAATTCAAGAAGCAACTGTTACTGTCCAGACTCGCCCTACAGACGAGTACAAACACCGGCGGAAGGTAATTATTACCATCCCTGCATCCTTTGACTTTGATGACAGAAATTCCACAAGTGCATACTATTGCGCGTGGAACAGAGGTAAAAACCTTCCCGAGTGCAGCCCCTATTGTGCAGCCATTGAGGCTGTGAAGAGCAGTCAAAACAACATTCGTCTGCATGAGTTGATGCTTACTTCCTGTAAAGAAAAGACTTTCGTCTCCGTCATTGGTGAAACTAGTGACAACATCAACCGCATCATGCAAAATCTTACTCAAATTTTTGGGGATGGTATCGATTTTGATACTCTCTAAATTTAAGTGGCAGTGCCACTTAAAAAACCTCAGATTTAATCTGAGGTTTTTTATATTATATTTTTTCTACATAGCTTCTTCATATAACTTTATAAAGTCTTCCTTAGTTACTTCTCTTGGATTACCTGGTTTGCAAGGATCTTCCATGGCCTTGTCAGCAAGCATTGGTATGTCTTCAATCTTTCCTCCAACTTCACCAACTGTTTGAGTAATTCCAACTCTCTCAGATAAATCCTTTATCTTCTCACAAAAAGTTTTTATAACTTCTTCTTTTGTAAATTTAGTAGCATCTGTGTGGAATGCACTAGTTAAAATTTCTCTATATTCCTCATAACTTGTTTCTCCATTAAATTTCATAACTGTTGGAAGAAGTATAGCATTTGCAAGTCCATGTGGTGTATCATATACGGCCCCTAATTGATGTGCCATTGAATGAACTATTCCAAGTCCAACATTTGAAAAGGCCATACCTGCTATATATTGTCCAAGCCCCATATTGTTAATAGCTTCTTGGTCTTTTTCATTTACAGCTTTATCTAAGTTATCATATATTAATTGAATTGCTTTCATAGAGAACATTTGCGACATTGTATTTCTATTTTTAGTAATATATCCTTCTATCGCATGTGTTAAAGCATCCATACCTGTTGAAGCAGCAATAGACTTTGGCATAGATGCCATAAGCTCTGTATCAACTATTGCAACAATTGGAATATCATGTTCATCAACACAAACCATTTTTATTTCTCTTTCAGGGTCTGTTATTACATAATTGATTGTAACTTCTGCAGCTGTTCCTGCTGTCGTTGGAAGAGCTATAATTGGTAAACCTTTATTTTTAGTATTAGAAACACCATTCAAAGAAACAACATCACTTCTATCTGGGTTTGTCATAATTATAGATATACCCTTTGCAGTATCTATGCTAGAACCTCCTCCTATAGCAACAATTACATCTGCTCCAATATCTTTACACATTTGAATTCCTGCATTTACATTTGAAATTGGTGGATTTGGAAGTACATCATGATATACTCCATATTCTATTCCTGCTTCATCTAAAATATTTGTAACTTTTTTACTAACTCCTACTTCATAAAGTGATTTATCTGTAACAACTAATACCTTTTTAAATCCTCTATTCTTAATTTCGTCTGCTAGAACACTTCTAGCTCCTTCTCCAAAATATGATGTCTCATTTAAAACAAATTTTGTAACTGCCATTAAAATCATTTCCTCCTCGTATAAATTTAGACACAGGGATACACACAATTTGCTATATTAAGAATAGAACTCAAAATATATTATGCTTTTTTGTAGACCTACTCCTTTTTTTATTTTTTGAACAAATTGTGTGTTACCTTGTTTTAAAAATTATAATATGTTTTTCAAAATTATTGTCTTTATTTTACTCATTTCTTGTAATGTTGTTAAAACTCCTTCATTTCCTATACCACTATGTTTCCATCCTCCAAATGGCATCTCAAATGAACGATAGAAGCTTGCACCATTTACTATTGCGCCTCCACATTCTAGTTTATCTGCTACCTTCATGCCTAAAGAATAATCTCTAGTAATTACACATCCACATAAACCATAAGAAGATTGGTTTGCAATCTCTATTGCTTCTTCCACAGTGTCAAATCCAATAACAGAAATTACTGGTCCAAATATTTCCATATCTTTTGCAACTTCCATGTCTTTTGTCACATTATCTAGAATTGTTGGATAATAGTATGCATCTTCTCTTTTTCCTCCACATACTATTTTTGCTCCTTCTGCAACTGTTTTATTTACTTGTTCTTCAATTCTTTTTGCAGCATTTATATTAATCATTGGTCCCATATCTGTATCTTCTTTTGTAGGGTCTCCAACTTTTAAATTTGATATAACTTCTTTCATTTTCTCTATAAATTCTGCTTTTCTTGAATTGTGAATTAAAAATCTCTTACTTGCACAACATACTTGTCCACCATTATATAATCTTCCCCAAATGGTTTCTTTAATTGCTAAATCCATGTCTCCATCTTCTAAGAAAATAAATGCATCATTTCCGCCAAGTTCAAGCATTACATGTGTTAAATTTTGTGAACATGTGCCCATTGTTTGAATTCCTGCTGCTGTTCCACCTGTTAAAGATACTAAATGTACCCCTGGATGTCTAGCTAATGCTTGTCCTACTTTTGGTCCGTCACCTGTTAATATTTGAATACAACCAGCTGGCACTCCAGCTTCTATCATTAATTTTACATACTCAATTAAAGTAAGCGGATTATAATTTGATGGTTTTACAATTATACTATTTCCCATAAGTAGTGCTGGTGGTACTTTTTGACAAAATAAGTCACTTGGAAAATTAAATGGTATAATTGCTGCAATAACTCCTATTGGATATCTCTTAGTTATTTGCATTGTCTTTTCTTGACCAGCTTCTTGTCCTGCTGGAATACTTTCTCCATATAAGTGTTTTGCTCTTTCAATAAATGCTCTAACACCTATCCTAACATTTGCTATTTCTCCTCTTGCTTCTTTTATTGGCTTTCCTGTTTCTGCTGTTAAAAGCTGTGCTAATCTTTCTTTATTTTCTTCTATTAAATCTACAAATTTATATAATTTGTCAGCTCTTTCGTGAATAGGTACTTCTGCCCATTTTTTTTGTTCTATCTCTGCAACTTCTACTGCTTTATTAACGTCCTCTTCTGTAACATTTGGAACTGTATCAATAAGTTCACTTGTTGCTGGATTAACAACTTCTATCTTATTTCCATCAGAAGCTTCTTTCCAATCATATCCTATTAAATTTTTCATACTAGTTTCCCTCCTTTTTTTATCTTCTTCCTGCGTCATATTCTGACAGTCTACTTCTGTAGACTGTCCTATTCATTTACCTATTGCTGTGAAAGAAAGCATTAATCCTCCACATGTATTTGCACCATGTTCTTTTGAACCATATTCACCAAATGTAAATATTGTCATAAATGGTACTCCGTTTGCTTCTTTTTGTAATTGTTTTGCAACCTCGTCTATTCTGTCTCCAATTCCTAATTTTCTTCCTCCACAATGAACTAATAAATATGCTCCAACATCTTGTTTTAAGTTCTTTTTAGCTTCTTTTAATGCTTTTCCTGTTGAATCTATTAATTCATCAACAGTTGCTTCCATTTGAATAACAGCTGTGTTTACGGCTAAATTATTTCCTATATTCATTGAATAATCATCATTTCCATTCATTGGATGACGAATTGCTACTAAATCTCCTAATCTATCTTTTACACCTAATGGTGCTAATATTGTTTGAGAAAGTAAATTTCCACCTGCTAAATCTTTTAATTTTTTACCTGTCCATTCTGCATATTTTTTCATTGCAGGTACTCCATCTATTTCTACTAATGTTCTTTTTCCTTCTATCTTTGTAATAACACCTGAATTTGTTGTTTCATGATATGCTCCTGTATATACATTTGCCATTGGTTTATCTGTATAGAAAAATGCTACTGCACAACCATCTGAAAATACTTTATCATTTGTGAAAATGCTCCAATCTCCTGATACTGTGTTATCTGCTGCACTTCCTCCAAAGAAAGGTACTCTACCAATTACGTCTTCAATACCTTTTAAGTAATCTTCCTCTTCTGCTGGAGAAGCTACCATATAAAAATATGCTGGTGCTACTGTTTGACCTGCTTTCTCCATTGCTTCTTTTGCAAGTAGTCTCCCTGTTTCTCTTGCATCTTTTTGTTTACTTGACCCAGCTACTCCTACCGTTGTATCTGGATCTCCTATTGCCATAATTCCAACAAATCCATTCTCAGATGAAATATATCCATCTGGAACTATAATTCCTCCACTTGATGTACAACCAATAATTGGTGCTGTACCAAGTTCTTCTTTTGCTCCTTCTAGCACTTCTTTAACATTATTATCTGATGATGTGTACAAAAATGCTACTTTTGTTTGAACTAAATCTACTACAGCCTTTTTAGCTGAGGCTCTTCCTGCTTCAAAATTATTTGCTTCTGTACTCCAACCTATGTTTGATTTTAACATATCAATTCCTCCTTTGTCTTTAATAAATTTATATAAATTCATTATGGTTTGATTATATACTTAATATATATTTTTTACAATAATTTTCACAAAAAAGTTACCTTTTTTTCTATTTTCTCTTTTCAAAGTTAAAATTAGCTATAATACTTTATTTTTCAATATATTTAGAGCTTTTAAAACACAATTATACATTTTAATTTTTTATACTTTATACTCAATTTCTTCCATATGAGGAAACATTTCTTTTATGCGTTTAAATGTTAACATGCTATGTCTTGGTTGAGGATTTTTTTCATGTTCTGTAAGAAGCTTTTGTGTATAACAATTTTCAGAAGTTTTATATAATAAATACCTATTTCTTACATAAGTATAATAAATTTGATATCCCTCATCTAAATTATTACAAAATTCATTAAATGTATATTTTCCATCCATCTTTTTTCTCCTTTTAGTTCTTAATTATAGTGACTTTTTATCTTTATATACAAATTTAAAAAAATAAAATTTGTTTTATATTTTATTCCAGTTCACTTATAATTTATATTTTAGAAAATTATAATCTAGTCCCAATTTATAAACTTTCAAAATCTATTCTTCTAGTTTGTTTATTTGCAGCTATTACACGTATTCTAATTTTATCACCTATATGGTACACTTTCTTTGTCTTTTCCCCTATTAATGTTTTATTGTCTTCATCATATATAAAGTATTCATTACCTAGATTATCAAATCTAATTAACCCTTCAACAGTATTTTCAAGTTCTACAAATATACCAAATGATGTTACACTTGAAATTATTCCTTCGTATTCTTCTCCAATTTTATTTTGCATATATTCTGCTTTTTTTACATCTTCTGCATCTCTTTCTACTTTTTGTGCTATTTTCTCACATTCAGATGATTGTTCTGCATATTTTTCTGCTTGTCCAATATATTTTTCATAAAGTTCATCTGGCAATTTATTCTTTATAGTTTTACTTTCTTGTTTTTCCTCTAAATTAACCTTTTTTGAAGTGCTAATATCATTTTTTATTTCTATTTTATTATTATTATCATTTAAATATTGTGATATTACTCTATGTATAAATAAGTCTGGATATCTTCTTATAGGAGATGTAAAATGGCAATAACACTTACTTGCTATACCAAAGTGACCTTTATTTTCAGGTTCATATTTAGCAACTTTTAATGTTCTTAATATTAATGTTGATATGACTTTTTCTTCTGGCTTTCCTTTAATTTGTTTTAATACTTCTTCAAATGCAATAGGTTCTACTGTATCTTTATTTATCTTTATTTTATAACCTAAATTAAATAAAAATTTATTTAATTCTTTTACTTTATCCATATCTGGTATTTCATGAACTCTATATATAAATGGTGCCTTTAATTTATTAAAAGTCTCTGCTACAACTTCATTTGCTGTAAGCATAAATTGTTCTATTATTTCATTTGCAAATGATGTTTCATATTTTTTTACATCTACAGCAATTCCATTTTTATCTAATATAATTTTACTTTCTGGAATATCTAAACTTAAGTATCCGTTTTTTTCTCTTCTTGTTTTTAAAATTTTTGCCAAGTCTTCCATTCTTTTAAAATGAGGAATATATTTTTTATATTTTTTTACTATTTCTGTTTTATATTCTTCTTTTTTATCTAACTCTGTTTTATTTAATTTTTCTTCTTTAGTTTTCAATTTATTTTCAGAATTTACTATATCTAAATTTTCACTTATTTTTATATCTTCTATAGTTTTAATAGTATTTTCTATAAATTCATTATCTTTTTTCTTATTATTACTATTTTCAAGTATAATCTTAACATTATTGTATGTCATTCTTTCACTTACATTTATTACAGTTTTAGCAATTTTAGATTTTACTACATTACCTTCTTTGTTTATTTCCATTATTGCAGAAATAGCAAATCTATCTTGTCCAGCATTTAAGCTACATATTCCATTTGAAAGTTCTCTAGGAAGCATTGGTATTACTCTGTCTAGCATATATATACTTGTACCTCTTGTAATTGCTTCTTTATCTAATTTAGATCCACTTTTTACATAATGGCTAACATCTGCAATATGTACACCTAATTCATAATTTCCATTTTTTAGTTTTTTAACACTTACAGCATCGTCTAAGTCTTTTGAGTCATCTCCATCTATTGTAAACATTTCTTCTTTGCGTAAATCTAATCTGTTATGAATTTCTTGCTTATCTATTTCCTGTTTAATTGACTTTGCCTCTTTTAAAACAGGTATTGGAAATTCGTATGGTAAATTATATTCCTTAACAAGGCAAAGCATATCCACACCTGCTTGGTTTATATTTCCTATTACTTCAATTATTTTTCCTTCTGCATTTTTCTTTTTTTCTGGATATTTTGTTATTTTAACTAAAACTTTTTGATTATTTTTAGCTTTGTTTTTATTTTTTTTAGATATAAAAATATCTGTACCAAGACTTGTATCATCTGGCACAACAAAACCAAAGTTTTTGCTGTTTTGATATGTTCCAACAACAGTATTTTTTTCTTTATTATCTTTCATATTTCACACCTACTACATAGCACAAAAGCGACAGCCATAAACCGTCGCTCCAATGCTTATTTTATTTTTTATTAAATCATGTATAAAATTCCTAAAACAATTGCTAAGACTGCAAATAGAACTCCTAGGATAATAGTCCATCTTTTCATTCTACCTTCTTTAGTTCTACCTTTATTTTGCTCATAAAAGTTATTTGTACTAGAACCCATTATTGTTCCAGAAGCTCCTTGATTATCTTTTGCTTGTACTGTAGCTAATATAATTAAAGCGACACAAACTATTACATATAAACCTAAAACAATGTATTTTACTATTTCCATATTTACACTCTCCTACTTATGTTTCTCATATCTTAGAACGAATTATATTGTAACATATAAGTTAGAAAAATGCAAATACTTTTTTTACTATCTTCCGCATCCACATCCGAAATTTGTAAATAATAATAAGAATATTATTATAAAAAATAATATTGTGCTGTCATTATTACATCCTCCAAATAAATTGCCAAATAATCCTCCTTGATTACAATTATTGCAGCAACTACAATCTCTTACTTCGTCTTGCATACTTTTACCTCCAATTCATACTTTTATTTTGGATAATATTTACATATATTATTTTACTATTTAATATTTTCTTTTTTACATTTTATATATTATATTTTTTATATCCTTCTAACTCTTGTTCTATATTTTTTATTATCCAATTTTTAGAAAATAAAAGACTATATTTTCTTATATAATATTAGTATGCAAAAACATTATTTTGTGTTACAATTATATTGTCGAAAAAATTATTTCAAAATATTTTTATAAATAGACAACATTTTATTGTTTTATAAAATTATGATAAATTTATATTCTTAACATTATAAATATATTATAATTTATGTTTTATAGATTTTCCAAAGCAAAATCTAAATATTTTTACAAGGATTGAAATTTCAATGAAAAAAATTGAATTATTAGCACCTGTTGGTGATTTTGAATGTTTAAAAGCTGCTGTGCAAAATGGTGCAGATAGTGTATATTTTGGTGCAAACATGTTTAATGCTAGAGCTTCTGCAAAAAATTTTGATATAGATACTTTAAAACAAGCTATAGAATACTGTAATTTAAGAAATGTAAAGTCACATTTAACTTTAAATATTTTAATAAAAAATAATGAATTTGAAGATGCAGTTTTTCTTGCTAAAAAAGCATATGAATTTGGTGTTGACTCTATAATTGTACAAGATTTTGGTTTAGCTAATTTCTTAATAAAACATTTTCCATATATGTCCATACATGCAAGTACACAAATGTCAATACATAATTTAGAAGGAGCTTTGGAGCTTCAAAAATTAGGTTTTAAGCGTGTTGTTCTTGCAAGAGAACTTGCTATAAACGAAATAGAATATATTTGCCAAAATTGCAATTTAGAAACAGAAGCATTTATACATGGAGCTCTTTGTATCTCTTATTCTGGTCAATGCTTATTTTCTAGCTTAGTTGGTGGACGTTCTGCAAATAGAGGTAAATGTGCAGGTCCATGTAGACTTCCATATGAACTAATTTCAGAAAATGCTGACTCTAATTCTAAAGAAAATATAATATCAAAACTTTCGGTTAAAAAAGACAAAATTTTAGAAAAAGGTTATTTATTAAGTACAAAAGATTTATGTGGTCTTTCTTATATTCCAAATTTAATAGATGCAGGTGTTACCTCTCTAAAAATAGAAGGTAGAATGAAAACACCTGAATATGTTGCTACTGTTACAAAAATTTACCGCAAATATATTGACTTAGCTTATAGTGATGAAGAATATAAAATAGACGAACAAGACTTAAAACAACTTATGCAAGTATTTAACAGAGGTGGCTTTTCTGAAGGTCATCTTAATGAAAAAGAAAACAAAGAATTAATTTACTCTAAAAAACCAAACAATATGGGATTATATTTAGGAAATATTGTTCATTATAATAAATTAAAAGGATTAATTACTTTAGAATCACACGAAAACCTATCTATAGGAGATACTATAAGTGTTGAAAAGGAAGATTATACATATACTGTTTCTGAATTAATGATAAAAGACAAAAATGTAGTTTCTGCTACAGATGGAAAAATTATTACTTTTGGAAGAATGAAAGGAAATATCTCTGTTGGAGACAAAGTATACAAGCTATCTAGTAAAACTTTAGATAATGCAGTAAAATATTCTTACGAAAATTATGAAAATAAAAAAATTAAACTTAACGCTATTGTAACAGTAAAAAAAGGACAAAAAATATCGCTTGAAGTATCTACCGTAAATTCAAATATAGTAGATTTAGAAAATACTGAAATACAATATGTTAATGAAACTTCAGAAATATATCCTTGTGATGATTTTGCAATTTATAATGATATAAAAGTAAAACTCATTTCTGAAATAATTCCAATAGATGCTATAAATTCTCCTATTACAGAAGAAAGAATAATAAATCAAATTGCTAAAACTAAAAATACACCTTTTGAATTTTCAAAAATTGAAGTAATACTTGATGATGGACTATATGTGCCAAGTATTGCCTCTTTAAATGAGTTACGAAGAAAAACTTTAGATGAAATATCATCTAAAATAGTTAATAAATTTGTAAAGAAATCTAATTTGTCTGATAATCAAATTAAAGAAATTATAGAAAAAGAGATAAATACATCAAATGAATTAAGCAATGAAAATACTAGTTATAAGAAAATTTCTATTTTGTTTAATAACCTAAATAAAAACTATGACTATTCTAAAATTAGCTTTAATAGCGTAGAGAATATTTACATACCAATATCACTTTTTATGAATAAAAATTATAAAGACATAATTAAATTATTTGAAAAATTCTCAAATTTATACATTTATATGCCTGTTATACTAAAAACTAATTATAAAAATCTTGTAACAAATATAATAGAAAACATTATAAAAGATTACAATATAAAAGGATTTATAATATCTAATGTTTCTGGATTTAATATAGTAAAAGATATTATTAAAAACAATAAACTAAAAGATATAAAATTAATTGGAAATCACAGTTTAAATGTATTCAACTTATTCTCTATAGAGGAATATAGAAGTCTTGGATTAAATACAATTACTATGCCACTAGAACTAGATAAAAATAACATTATTAGCTTAACCACTTCTTCTTGTTTAGATACAGAATTAATTGTTTATGGCAATATGCCTCTAATGTATTGTAATTACTGCTATTTAAGTCATAGTAATAAATGTTATCCAAACTGCGGAACAGGATGTTCGTTAAATAAAAAATATTATTTAAGAGATAGACTTGGTATGAAATTTAGAATTATGCCTAACAATATTCAAACGATAACTACAATTTACAATTGTAAAACGCTTTCCCTTTCACCTAAAGATTTTAACGTAAATTCTTTACGTATTGATATTTTAGATGAAAGTATTGATGAAATTAATACTGTTATTAATACTGTTGCATTAGGAAATAAATTAGAAGGAAAAAATTATACAAATGGAAATTTGAATAGAGAAATATAAAATATATACTCTTAAATAAAATACAGCCTTAAGTAAAATATATGTTCTTAAATTTTAATAATTATCCCCAATATAACTGGGAGACTACTCTGAAGTTTATAAAACCCAAAATGTTGGAAAAACATTTTGGGTTTTATTTTATGATATTTACATTTAAAAAATATTTCGTATTTTTTAATATTTTACTATATTTAAAAAAATTAATATTTTTTGATTTTCATAATTTTTTTATTTCATTACTTCAATATTTGTTTTTTAACTTCAAAATTTATTTTATCTTTCCTACATAGTAATTTTTCTTACCTCTTTTTACTACAAGATATTTTCCCTCTATAAATAAGTCTTGATTTACTATTACATCAGTATTAGTTATTTTATCACCATTTATAGAAATAGCACCATTTCCAATAAATTCTCTTGCCTCCCTTTTGCTAGATACTGCACCTAAATCTACTAATATATCAACAACATTTTTTCCTGTTTCAATGTCTTTTATGTCAGCATTTTGGAATAAATCTTCTATATCTTTCTTAGATAAATCATTAAATTTATTGTTAAATAAATGGTCAGCTAAGTTAACAGCTTTTTCATATTCTTCTTTGCCATGTAAAAATGTTATAATTTCTCTTGCTAATGCTTTGTGAGCTTCTCTTAATTCAGGGTGTTCATTATTCTTTCTTTCTAATTCTTCAATTTCTTCCTTAGATAGGAAAGTATAAATTTTTAAATAATCAATTACTTTGCAATCTTCTACATTTACGAAAAATTGATATAATTGGTAACTTGATGTTTTATCTTTGTTTAGCCATAATGCATTTCCTTCACTCTTACCAAATTTACGTCCTTGTGAATCTGTTACAAGTGGCATAGTAAAGCCATATACTTCGTCACCAGTTGTTTTTCTAATTAAGTCAATACCTGCTGTAATATTACCCCATTGATCTGAACCTGCACATTGCATATTTACTCCATAATTTTCATGTAAATATTTAAAGTCTGTTGCTTGCAAAATCATGTAAGAAAATTCTGTGTAAGTAATTCCCTCATCTAATCTTCTTCTTATAATATCTTTATCTAACATATAATTTATATTAAAGTATTTGCCATAATCACGTAAAAAGTCTAGTATATTAATTTTTCCTAGCCAATCATAATTATTAACAACTTTAAATCCAAATATTTTTTCGACTTGAGCCTTTAAACTCTCAAAATTATTTTCTACATTTTCTTTAGAAATCATAGGCCTTTCAGTAGTAGGACGAGGATCTCCTATTAAACCAGTTCCACCTCCAACAAGAAGTATTGGATTATGTCCTGCATCTTTTAATCTTTTAGAAATAAGAAAACTAGATAAATGTCCAACATGCAAACTGTCTGCTGTAGGGTCTGTTCCAATATAAAAAGTAAGTCCTCCTTCATTTAATTTTTTCTCTAGTTCTGGACTAGATACATCTTTAATTAGTCCTCTCCATTGTAAATCTTCATATAATGTCATAAAATTTCCTCCTTTATAAAATTTTCATAATCTATTTTTTCATAAATTACTTTACACTATTACAAAATTAACTTAATAAAAAATAGTAAAACAAAAAGCTTAAAATATTAATAATGAATCCAAAAACAAAAAGAGCCAAATTATCCATTAAAGGACGATTTGACTCGTGGTACCACCTTTATTTACAACCAATTATACATATAAATATGGGCTTTTGCTAAAAAATTTAATTATAAAATTAATTTTTAATATATTTTTTCTTTACATTTTTTAATTGATTGCCTTATTTTAAGCTATTCGTTGCTAACGTTAATTGCTATAAGAATTGTAATTCGTAAATTTATATGCTAATAGTTTTCACCAACCACTATCTCTCTTAGATTTGTAACTATAAACTACTACTAAGTTTCTTTTTAAAACACAATTAAATAAACATTATTAAAATTATATAATATTATTAATAATTTTTCAAGATAATTTTGAAAATTTTGTTTTGCAAGCTGGCACTCCAACTACAGTTGTATCATTAGGTACATCCTTTAAAACAACTGCATTTGCGCCAATTTTAACACTATTTCCTATTTTTATTGGTCCTAATACTTTTGCTCCACTTCCTACCATTACATTGTTTCCTAAATCAGGATGTCTTTTGTATTTATCTTTTCCAGTTCCACCAAGTGTTGCATTATGATATATTGTACAATCATTTCCAACAGTAGCTGTTTCCCCTATTACAATCCCCATACCATGGTCTATAAATAATCTTCTACCTATTTGTGCTCCTGGATGTATTTCTATTCCTGTAAAAAATCTTCCTATCTGAGAAATAAGTCTTGCTATAAATAAAAGTTTATGTTTATAAAAAAAATGTGCTATTCTATGAAATACCAATATATGAAATCCTGGATACAAAATAATTGCTTCTAATACATTTCTACATGCTGGGTCTTTTTCTTTAATATTTATTGCAGCTTCATATAAATCTTTAAAAACGTTCATAGGCCCCTTCACTATTATATGAAAGAGCCTATGATTAAGTTATATATTTTTGTTACTTTATTAATACTTTTTATATGTATTGCATTTATTAAACTTAATTTTTTATTTATACTTTTAAATTTAATATAAAATTTATTTTTTAATGCTTTTAAATTTAATATAAAATTTATTTTTTAAAATACTAAAGTTGCAAGTACTAAAATACCAAGTATAATTCTATACCAACCAAATACTTTAAAGTCATGTTTTTTAATATAACTCATTAAGAATTTAATTACTAAAACAGATACTATAAATGCTACAACCATTCCTACTATTAATATTGCAAGTTCTGTTCCTGTAAATGCTAAACCAAATTTAATTAGTTTTAATAAGCTTGCACCAAACATTACAGGTATTGCCAAGTAAAATGTAAATTCTGCTGCTGTTACACGAGATAATCCTATTAACAATCCACCAATTATTGTAGCACCTGAACGTGATGTTCCTGGAAAAATTGCTGCAATTAGTTGAAATACTCCTATAATTAATGCATCTCTATATGTTATTTGCAAAGCATTATTTACTCTTGGTTCAGATTTTCTACTTTTATGCCAATTTTCTATAAAAATAAAAGCTATACCAAATACTATTAAAGCTATCGCGATTACTGTAGGATTATAAAATAGTTCATTTATTTTGTCATCAAATAAAAGTCCTATTACAGCTGCTGGAATACAAGCTACTAATATTTTACCCCACATTCCCATAATGTTTTTATCTACATGTGATAAAAATCCTGTTTTCTTATATCCTCTGTCTTTTTTATTTGTAAATGGAAATATATTTTTCCAATACATTACAACAACCGCTAAAATTGCTCCCAATTGTATTACAACTTCAAACATATCAAAGAAATTCTCTGATACATTATTAAAATTTAAAAACTGTTCCAATAAAATTAAATGTCCGGTACTACTTATTGGAAGCCATTCTGTAATACCTTCTACTATACCAAATAAAATTGAAATTAAAATATCCACGTTTCTTTCCTCCTAAGTATTATTTTAATATTACTAATTTGTATTTTTTATTTTTAGATATTATTACATCATAATTCTGCATTCTATTGTATTTCTTAATAATCCTTCAAATCTTTCGGCATCTTGTTTAGTTCCAACTATAGCTCCATAATGTATTGGAACTACTATTCTTGGCTGTATTTCATTTACAAATTTTGCAGCTTCAACAGAATCCATAGTATATATTCCTCCAACTGGAACAAATGCTACATCACATTCTACTAATACATTGTCCTCATTCATATCTGTATCTCCAGAAATGTAATAAGATGCACTTCTTATTTCTAATATATAACCAACCCAATTACTAGATTTAGGATGATACTGTGACTTTACATTGTAAGCTGGTACTGTTTCGAAATTCATCCCATGAAGTTGATACCTTTTGTTTGGTACTACTCTATTTATTTGATGTTCTTTAAATCCCATCTTTAAACATTCTGTATATCCATCTTCTGTTACTATAATTATTGTATTTTGGTTTCTAACCTTTTGTATATCTTCAGGTGAAAAATGATCATAGTGAGTATGTGTTATAAATATTAAATCTGCATCTTTTGGCTCATCATTTATATTATATGGGTCAATGTAAATAACCCTATCTCCTGTTATTTTTATACTACTATGTCCTAAAAGCTCAAAACCTTCTAACATAATTACCTCCTTAATCTTTTGTTTTATTAATACTTAATTTTCAAAGTTACTTTATATCTTACTTTTAATAGTCTTCCTTGTCAATATTATTACAGTAATTTATTAATAATTCATAAATTATTAATAATAATTTATCATATGATAACAACAATAGTTTTTTTAAAATATAAATAAAGTTAAAATTATTATAATTTTTGAATTTTAGCCACAAAAAATCCTTCCATATTTTTGCTTGGCAATACTCTAATTGCTTTGTTTATTGAATTATTTAGTCCAGTATTAAATGCAGGTATTGCTTCTTTTACTTCTAAGTTTATATCTAATAATTTTATATTTAAATTTTCTAAAGCCCACTGCAGAACCATTTCATTTTCTTCTTTATTTAAAGTACATGTTGAATAAACCATCACTCCGCCTTGCTTTAAGGCTGTATAGGCACTTTTAAATAGTTTCTTTTGCAATTTTGCTAAATCTCTCACTGTTCTCTCTGACCAATTTTTATATGTAATTGCACTTGATGCATCAAATCGCCCTTCTCCACTGCATGGTGCGTCTAATAGCACTTTGTCAAAGTAATTCTCGTGTTCTCTTCCTAATAATTCTCCTCGACCATTTACAACATCTATAATTGTTGATCCTTGTGTATTTACATTATATTTTAATCTCTCACATCTAATTTTATCTAGCTCATTTGCTAGTATATAGCCTTTATTATTCATTAAAGCCGCTATTTGAGTAGTCTTGCTTCCTGGTGCTGCTGTAAGATCTAATACTTTTTCTCCTTCATTTGGTTTTAATACTATTGGTGGAATCATACTTGGTAAGCTTTGCAAATAGATATATCCTTTTTCATATATATCTAATTTTTGTACATCTTTCTCTTTTACATTTTTTAATATTAATGCATCATTATACCAAAAAACTCTTTCAAATTTTATATTTTCTTCTTTAAAATATTTCATTAAATCTTGTATGTTATATTTTATTGTATTAACTCTTAATGTAGTATATCTATCGTTTATCATTCCCGCAACAATTTTATCCACAGTTCCAGGAGAAAACATTTCATAAAGATTGTCCATAAACTTTTCTGGCAACCTTTCTCTTGCTTCTTGTATTGATATCATAATTACTCCTTTTTATAGCCAATCTCCATATTTCTTTATATACCATTTTTTTACTACCTGCACCAAAATTGCATATGCTATAACTAAAACTAATACAATTAAATAATATAATGGTGGCAATATTTCAAAATTAAATGCTGTAACATTATGCAAAATAATTGGTGTAACAATTGTTCCAATTATTGTTACCATAGTTAATGCCGTTAATATAGGATTTGCTCTTGACTGTACAAATGGTACTTTTGAAGTACGTACAAAATGTATAATTAATGTTTCACCTATTAAACATTCAACAAACCATGCTGTTTGGAAATATGACTCACTTGCTGTTGAATTATAGCCAAGTATAAACCAAAATACCAAGAATGCAAATACATCTATTACTGAGCTTATTGGTCCCATTACATTCATAAATGTTGACAAACCTTTTGTATCCCATTTTCTAGGTTTCACTAAAAACTCTTCATCTACATCATCATATGGAATTGCTATTTGTGAAAAATCATACAAGAAATCTTGTATTAGCATTTGAATTGGTAGTAATGGTAAAAATGGTAAGAATATACTTGCAATAAAAATACTAAAAACATCTCCAAAGTCTGAGCTAAGAGCCATTTTCATGTATTTTATAATATTTCCATATACTTTTCTTCCTTCTATTACTCCATTAAAAACAACAGACAGACTTTTCTTTAGAAGTATTATATCACTTGCTTCTTTTGCTATATCTGTTGCTGTGTTTACACATATTCCTACATCTGCATTATGTAATGATGGTGCATCATTTACTCCATCTCCCATATAGCCTACAACATGTCCATTTTTTCTTAATATGTTTATTACTCTTTCTTTTTGTAGAGGGTTCATTCTAGCAAATAAATTTACTTCTTCTACTTCTTTTGATAATTCTTCGTCGCTAAGTTCATCTACTTGGCTACCCACTAATATCTTTTTATTATCTATTCCAACCAAATTACAAATATTTTGTGTTGCATATTGATTGTCTCCTGTTAATATTTTAGTTGTTATTCCATATTCTTTAAGCTTCTTTAATGTTGATTTTACTTCTTTTTTAGGTGGGTCTAGAAATGCCACAAAACCTATAAAAGTCATATTGTTTTCATCTAAAAAATTAAAGATTCCTTTGCCTCTATACTCTTGTTTTGAAGCTAATGCTATAACTTGCATTCCTTTACTTGCAAGCTCTTTTGAATTATTATTAATAGTTTCTTTCATTTCTTCTGTAATTGGCTGTATCTCATCATTTAGTTTTACTGTTGTACAGCATTTTAAAATTTCTTCTAGAGCGCCTTTTGTAATCATTTTATAATGATTTTGATGCTTTACAACTATACTCATTTTCTTTCTTGTATAGTCAAATGGGATTTCATCCACTTTTTCATAATTACCTATTTTAGATTTTATATCATGCTTATTTCCAAAATCTATAACAGCTTTATCTACTAAGTTTTTCATCCCAGTCCCATAATAACTATTAATATATGCATATTTTAAAATAGATAAATCTTCTTTTCCTTCGACATCTATATATTTTTGTAAAACTATTTTATCCTGCGTTAATGTGCCCGTCTTATCTGTGCATAAAATATCTATGGCACCTAAATTTTGTATTGATTGCATATTTTTTACTAAAGTATCCTTTTTAGCAAGCGTTTTTGTGCCTTTGGTTAAATTTACATTTACTATCATTGGAAGCATAGTTGGCGTAATTCCAACAGCAACAGAAAGAGCAAATAAAATAGCCTCTAGTATATCTTTTCTAATAAAAGCATAAATCACAAAAACCGCAATTGACACTACAACCATGTATCTAATAAGCAATTTTGTAATGCCATTCATTCCCTTTTCAAAATTTGTAAGTTCTCTTTTCGTATCAATTTGTTTTCCCATTCCTCCTAGGTAAGTTGAAAATCCCGTATTAATTACAAGTGCAGTTGCATTTCCACTTACAACACTAGTTCCCATTAAACATATATTCTGAATAGAAAATATTTCATTCGTTTCTGCAAATTGACTTGTTTTCTCTATTGGAACGCTTTCTCCTGTAAATACGGACTGATTTAAAAACAAATCTTTGCAGTCAAGTATAATTACATCTGCAGGAATAATTGAACCTGCATTAAGATGTATAATATCTCCTTTTACAACATCTTCAACTTTTACAGAAGTTTCTTTTCCATTTCTTAAAATTGTGGCTGTTGTAAACATTTTAGCTTTTAACTTCTGGTTAAATCTATATGTAGAATAATTTTGTGTAAATTTTATCATTGCACTAACAAATCCTATTCCTAAGATTATAAAAGTACCTATGTCATCATCACTTACGAAATGGTTAATTATAGCCAAAATAACTAATATTAAAATAAATTTATCTTTAAAAGAATTTATAAAGAAATAGAACCAATTTTTCTTCTTCTCTTTAACTACAACATTTTGTCCATTCTTCTCAAGCCTTTCTACTGCTTCTTTTGATGTTAATCCTTTTTCATATTTAGTATCATATTCTTTTAAAAGTTCTTCTTTCGACTTTTTAGCAATCTCAGTATATTTTTTTAATATTTCATTATTATTTGTTGTTATTTTGTTATTTTTTAATCTTTTTGTTATATAGAATAATCTTATCATTAGAATTACTTCTCCTACATAATTTTATTTAATTATTTAAAATCCAATTATTTTATTATACATTTCAACTGCAAATTTATCTGTCATTCCTGAAATATAGTAAATTATAGCTTTACTATAGTCATTTTCATTTGTTATATCAAATAACACTTCATTATTGGCACCTTGTTTTCTCTCAAAAGTCCAATATCTAGATAGCCACTCTTCAAAATTATTTAAAATATCCGGATAAAAATTTTTCATTTTATGAATTTTATCTAGCGTATTTTCTCCATCATAAGTATTTTTTAATGTGTTATAAATTTCATTTAACACTAAATCAAAATATCTTGAAGAAGGTCTTAATCTATCAGACAAGTATATATATTCATAATTGAATTTCTTTAGTTCATTCATTAAGTTAAACATTTCATCTGAAAAGCATAATCCTTTTTCAGGTGAAGAATTTTGGCATAAATCTTTTATTAAGTTATTTATTATAATTGTATTGTTTATTACTTCATCATGGTCACTTCTTAATATTTTATATAATTCTGATAAATGTTTATCTAAAATTCCTACTGTTATTGCATCTTCAATGTCTCTTCCTATGTATGAAATTTTATCCGAAACTTTTACCACACAACCCTCCCATGTATATGGTGCATATTGATTTGGATATTTATATTCTTTTAAATCTATGCATTCCTCTCGTGGAAAAAGTGCATTTTCGTCTATTTCACCACAATGTGATATAATACCATCTCTTACTCCATAAGTTAAGTTCAAATTTTGCTCATTTTTTAAATTATCTTCTAATAATTCTATTTTATCTACAAAATCCAATCCATTTTTTTCATGCCAAAATTTTTCTTCTAAATCTCTTTGAGATATTTTAGACAACACCCTTTCACCTTCATGTCCAAAAGGTGCATGTCCTAAATCATGTGCTGTTGCTATGGCTTTAGTTAAATCTATATTTAAGCCAAGATATTTTGCTATTGTATGGCTTATAGATTCTACATATGTAACATGTTCTATTCTTGTACAAATATGGTCATTTTCTGGCGAGAAAAATACTTGAGTTTTATGTTTCATTCTCCTATATGCAGTAGAATGTATTATTCTAGTATAATCTCTTTCAATTTCTGAACGTATATCATTATTACGCTTATATAGCTCTTTTTCTCTTTTTATTATATTAGTCCATTTTTCATTTTTCTCTGTCGCAGCAACCTCTTCAAATAAGTTTCTCAAAATTATTCTCCTTTTTGTTATTATTAATTAATTCATATGTTCGTTTTTATATTATTTATTTTTTAAATCCATCTAATTTATTGTAATTAATTTATTCATCTCTATAATATAATTTTCTGATAATTTAAAATAATTTATCTTTATAAATTTCTGCCTGTTTTAGCATATGACCAATGTTTCCTTCTCCAGCAAATTTTTCAATGTCAAAAAAGTTTTCGTTTTTATCCATCCAACATAGTTTATTTACTTCTTCAACTAGCTCAACCTCTTTATTAAGTTTACCTGTATATACTTCTAATTCCATATCAGACATTTTATATTCAAAATCCATAATATGTGTTAATGTAATATCGTTATTTGTTATTCCTGTTTCTTCTTGTAACTCTCTATATGCTGCATGCAACTCATCTTCATTTTGTTCAACGTGTCCACCAACTAAGTTGAATTTTCCCTTATATGGCTATTTTGCTCTTTTACACATTAAAACTTTATCTCCTGCTTGATTATACACTAATATTACATTTAGTTTTTTCATGTTACATACATCCTTTCTTTTTATACTACATTTTTATATTTATAATTTTTACTTATTTAATTTATCTGCAATTTATTTTTAATTTTCTCGTTAGTTCCACTTTTCTTTATTTATATACTTAGTTAATGCCATAGTAAAAGCTAATTCTGTTAAATCTATTCTCGTAACTATATTTTTAGTTAAAAGTTGTATGCCACCACCTTTATTATGTCTTTCCTCATCTTTTTCAAATATTTTATCTATTACTTTGCTTAAGTCTGTACTTATAATATCATTAACTAATCTTTCTGGCACTGGAAAAGAAGGGCTTGTACCATAGCTTTCAAAATTTTCATTATCTTCTATCACTGCTATATTGGTAATCATCCATCTTCCTAATAAATTATTTATTCCGCTTTCTATTGATAAAAATAAATCTGCTTTAATATTATTTTCTTTGCAATATTTTTTTAAGTTTTTTACTCTATTTTTTGCGCCTTCATATATTTCATTATTTACAGGTTGTTCTCCAACTTCTGAGTCTGCTGGTATACCTTCTACTGTTATATTATCAAAATATTTTTCTAATGCTCTTTTGGCTCCTTCTATTTTTCCTTGATTTTTAGTTGCAATTAGTACTTTCATTTTTTATCTCCTTTAATATATTTATTACATCTCCATATACATAAAAGCTTCCAACTATAAATATTGTAGAGTCTTTATAATTCTTTACTGAATAATATATTGAATCTTTTAAATTTTTAACTTGTATATTAGCTTCTTTCATAATTTCTTTAGCAGTATTTGCTAGCACTTCTCCTTGTACATATCTTTCTTTGCTATTTCCACTAGTAAAAATATAAGTTGCTTTTTTATCTTGTAGCAGTTCTCCTAACATTCCTTTATAATCTTTAGTTTTTAATATAGATACAATAAATACCTTTTTATTATTTTTATAATACATATTAACTGAATTTATTAAATTTTGCATTGCTGGCTTATTATGTGCACCATCATATATAATAGTTGGATTTTCATTTAACTTTTCAAACCTTGCTTTATGTATAGCTGTACTTAGCCCTCTTCTTATACTATTTTCGCTAATTGTGTATCCTTTATCTTTTAATATTTGCATACATTCTAAGCAAATACTTGCATTATAAATTTGTTTTTTTCCTTTTAAATTTACAAGTACATTTTTATAATTTCTATAATCGAACTTTTGGTAATTCTCATCATATGAATAGTTGCTAATATCTTGTTCTTTTATTAAGTGTAATGTATTATTTTTAGCTTTACATGTATTTTCTATTACTTTATTTACTTCATCATCTTGAGAGATAAAAATAGTATTAGAATTTTCTTTTATAATCCCTGCTTTTTGGACAGCTATTTCCGATAAAGTATTTCCTAAAATATGCATATGGTCATAACCTATGCTAGTTATAACTGATACAATAGGGTTTACTATATTAGTAGAATCATATAATCCACCTAGTCCGGTTTCCAAAACTACAAAATCGCAATTTTTTCTATAAAAATAAATTAAAGCCATTATTATTTCTAATTCGAATAACGTTACATTATTATTATGTTCTTTGTTATATTTTTCAACTTCTGGCATTAGCTCTGTAATTAATTTTTCTAGTTCTGTGTCTGTTATTTCTTTATTGTTCACGCATATTCTTTCATTATATTCCACCAAATGTGGAGATATAAACTTACCTACTTTATATTTTGCACAAGTTAGTACATTAGAAATCATCTCAACACAGCTACCCTTACCATTAGTACCTGCTATATGTATTATTTTTAAACTTTTTTCTGGATTGTTATATTTTTTCATAAAATAAATAACTGTACCTAATGTTTGTTTTTTTGTTCCTTTATAAAATTCTGATAAAAATTTCTTTACATCCATCTATAAAACATTCCTTAACTTTTTTATTAATATATCAATAATTATGCTATTTTTCAAGTATTTAAAGTAAATTATAAAAATTTGGACAAAATCTTAATTTTCAAAAATGAGAAATTAAAATCTTGTCCCAATTTCCATTACACACCAAGCATTTTTTATACTAATGTTTCTATTTGTAACATCTTTATAGCATCTTCTATATATTTTTTTGTATTAATATCTCTTATATCAAAGCTTTTATATTCTTCAAATAGTTTATCCAAATCTTTTTCTATCAATTCCATTATATCTTCATCTGTTTTTTCTTTTATTCCAAAAAAGTGAAAATCATATACTGGTAATTGAAGTGCATATTTAACAGAAATTTTTACATACTCTCTCCATACATCTGAAATAACCTCTCTGTTTGTACATAAAAGATTGAAGTTATATTGATATAAATCACCTATTTGATTTATTAGTTCTTCTCTTTCTAACATACTTAGATTTTTGTTTGTATCTAATTGATTTTTTCTATTTAACAATTGTAATACTAAAAACAACAATGGACCTTTCATTTTTGGATCTAATTCATCATTTTTATATAAAGTAAAATAATATGATTCTATTATTTGAAATCCATTTTTATCTTGTATTCTAAACTCTACTGGTATTTGTTTATCTCCCATTGGAATTTTTGCTACTATAATATCTGAAAGAGGTGGTAATACTCTTTCTAAAGTTTCTGTATTTGCTATTATTTTCTTTAAGTCTGCTAATATTTTATCATACATACTTATATTTAAGTTTTGTTGATTATTATTCTTTTTTCTTTGTTCTTTTTGTTCTATCCAATCTCTTTCTGTTAATAAATTATATTCCTCATAATCTTTTAAATCTTTTTTTATAATGTCAGCAACTTTTGCAATATCTTTTTTATCTTCTACAACTACTAGAACCCCAAAAAGGTCATGTATATCTTCTAATTTTTGATAATTCGCAATACGAAATGAACGCACTGCAGAATGTACTTTCTTTACACGGTAAGAATAAAAAGCAATATTTATTTTGCTTAACTCTTTTCTTAAGTTTTCAGCATAGTTTTTTAATTCTTCACTATTTCTAGCTTCATTTAATAAACTTTCCATTTTCTTTTCTTCTGGTAACTTTGCCACCATGCTTCTGTTCATTTTATTTATCATATATTCTCTCCTTTTCTACAAAAAATACAAGGTATGTTAGTATATGTTTTTTATATTTGTATTATATGAACATACTTTAAATTTATTTCTTATATTCCTTGCATTTTTGGTCATTTGTTTTCTTTATTTTTTTACAATTTTTTATAAAAAAATAAAGACTTTAACGCCAATATTTTTACAGCATCTTATAATTATAGCACATCAAATTGGAAAAATCAACCAAAATACTAAATATTAATAATTTGTTCAAGAGTAGAATATATTAGTTATGATTATTTTATTTTATACATTATAGGTAAGTTATCTTTTTATTATTTGCTTTTGCATATACATAAGTTTATTATATTTGTTTTTTACTATACTCATTTTTAATCTCCTATAACATATTTTTTAATTTTTCATTTAACTTCTTATAAACATTTTCTACAATCCATTTTTCACTTGATATCTTTTCTACATCTTCTATATTAACCCATTTCACATCACTATTTTCATCTTCTTTTATTTTTAATATTTCATTTTCGTCAACCTCTAAAAGATAAGTTAAGTTTAAATGCACATGTGAAGATACATATTTACCTCTTTTTATATGTCCATTTACACAAATGATTTCTAATGAAAATATTTCGTTATTAAGAACTCGTACATTTTCTACTCCTGTTTCCTCTTTTAATTCACGAATAGCTGTACCCAATAAATCCGATTCTCCATCTGCATGTCCTCCTGTCCATGCCCATGATTTATATATATTATGATATATCATTAATACTTTCGTTCTTTCTTTATTTACTGCCCATGATGATGCTGTAAAATGTCCAAATTCATTATTTCTTGTAAGTACATCATCAAATGTATCTATATATTTTAATATTGTCTGCTTATCTTTTTCTTCTTGTTCATTGTATGGTTTGTAATTTTCTATTTGTTCTCTTAAATTCATTTTTACTCCTCCATTTATACTATGACCTGCATTTTATATCATTTTTTCAGTAAAAATTAAATTGAAATTATAAAAATTTGTAATCTTTCAATATTTTTCTTTTATTTCTTTTTGCTCCGCTTCTGTTATTAAATTTTCTCTAAACAAATTATTTAAGAGTGATAATTCCATGCTACAATTTAGCATAGTATTATCTTTTAAATTTTTAGAATTATTAACTTCTATTTTGTAATCGTGTAGTATGAAATTGCTCCTTTTCTTTAAATTTGAAAAAGAAAAAAGAACTAAGAAAAATTAGTTTTTAATTCTATTTTTCTCGCTTTTTTCATGCTATCATTATATTATTGTGTTTTTATATAGTCAATTCCCGTTTTTTTCCTTATTTTCTATTTTTTATATAGCGACAGCACATTCATTTTAACCTTGATTTTATAAAGTACATTAAAATTTATGTAGAGGATTAATTATTATTTAGCCAAATTTACTATAAATTATCTTTTATCTCTGGAAATAAATCATATAAGTTATAACCTAATAAACTATCAAAATATTCTTTTAATTTATATGTTTCTTTTATATGATATTGAGTATTTGAATAAGCCCCTCTTCTTATCATAATATCAATTAACCTTTTATCTATTGTAAATACTTTTCTGCCTTGTGGACACATTAAATCACATAAGTTTATTAATTTTTCTTCTATCGTGTATTTATGTGTCTTTATAAACTTTACTGTAGAAGGTTTATCTTCTGGATTTGGAACTCCTCCAGCTGTACAAATAATGTCATTATTCAAATATGAATGTGTTATACATATATTGCAATATTCTTCATCATACCCTTTATCTTTTAAATAATTATATCCTCTTATCTCATGTCCATGAGATTCTCCAGTATATTTTCCAATATCATGCAAATATCCTAGTGTTATTGTTTTTTCTATGTCTACATTATATCCTTTTTCAGTTAAAGCTTTAGCAATTTTTCCTGCTGTATCTCCTACACAAATACAATGGTCTATCCATTTATCACTTTGAGTTGTTTCTCTAAAATTTTCTAAAATTTGTGATGCTTGTTTTATTGTTAATTTCATAATTCATACTCCTTTATTTTGCAGTTTTTTTAATCATCTATTTAAGAATTTGCCATCATCTATTCCTTTAAAATAATCATTAAATGCTTTTGATACTCCACTATGAGCAACTATTTTATGTTCTTATTATTAATATTTATAATACTAGCAGTATGTCTTACTAAATATATTTTCATATCATTTTCCTAATTTCTTAAATAAATCTTTGTATATTTTATCAACATTTAAATAATTAACTATTGTTATTTTATGATTTTTTGTTGTTAGTTCATAAGATGTATCATTATTAATATTTGGGCAACTAACTTCTTCTGTATCAAACCATTCTTTATTAATCATATAGGCTATAACACTAATATCCCAAATTACTCTTCTTTCTTGGATGCCATGTACACCATCGTTATAAAATCTTTGGCATAAGTAATCACATAATTCACTTTTTCCTTTTAAAAAATGTTCTAGTTCATATATTGATGTTCTTAAATTTGAAGCCACATTTTTACAAGGTATAATAGTTAATTTTACTTTTGATTCAAAAACATTTCTTACTGCTTGAACATCTTGTTTAAAATTGAACTCTTTGTTGTCTTTACTTAAAAAGCTATGTCCTCCAAGCCAAATAACTTCAATTTTATTAATTATTTTAGGCTCTTTCTTTATTGCTAATGCTACATTTGTTATTGTTCCTATTGCTAAAACATAAGTTTTATCATTTTTATTTGCAATCTCAATAATTTTGTTCACTGCACCATTTTCTTCATTATAGTCATTTTCTAAATAGTCTGTTGAACCTTTAAATAATTTGTTAGTCCAGTCAAAATGTAACCAATTACATATTTTTATGATTTCATCATAACTCTTATCTATTCCTTCTTCTATTGATATATTATTATCATGATGATATGGTGCTACTGTAATAGCTTCAATATTAAATTTGTCTTGTGATTTTAATAAATAAGCCACTGCAAATTGGTCATCACATTCATTATATATATCTGTATCTAAAATAACATTTACTTTTTTTGTTATCTTTTTTTTATTTAATTTAGATATTTTTTCATATATTTCTTTCCACTTTGAAACTCTATCTAATGTTTGTTCTTTTTGATTATATCTTGTATTCATTGTATAAACTTTAATACCATTGTTTATTAAATCTAAGCTTATTCTTGTACTATCTTCAATCATTAAATCTATATTATTTTCTAAACATACTTCTGTTTTTGCATGTTTGTCATAAGCATTTGTAAATATTAGTTTATCATAGACAATATTATATTTATCTAACCATTGTGTTGTTAATTCCTTAGGATTTATATATTCTCCATTATTTCTTCCAGTTATAATATATATTTCGTGTCCATCTTCTTTTAATCTTTTTATGTAATAAGATGAATCCTCTATTGGTTTTAACTTTCTTGCAAAATTTTCAATATTTGCATCATAAAAACTGTTTTCTTCTCCCTCTGTCCAATCAAACATTCCTTTTCGTAAATATTCTGGATTCTCGTTTATAATTCCTGTATTTCTTAACTCTTTATCATGTTTTAAATATTCTTTTAATAATGTATCATCAAAGTTTGATATAACATTATCTATATCAATTCCTATTCTCATATTCTATTTCCTCTTCTTCTTTATCTTTTTTGTAATGCGACCAACTCAATTCGTCACACAGTATGTGGAGAATTTAAAGCAACTCTTTTTTTAATTTTCCCCATCCTATTTTTATACTTTTATTTTCAAGTAATTGTTTTTTTAATAATCTTTGTAAAGATGTATCTTCTAATAAATTATTATAATCATCACACTCTTGCATATTAAAAACAAAATTTAATATGTCTTTTTGGGCATCTGGTCCATCTTGCACTTCAAATAAATTATAAAATTTAGCAATATTAGAATTAGAATCAATAATATCATTTATTTGATTACTTAATAACCAAGAATCACAGCGATATTCTGGATCTTTCAAATCAAAGTATTTTTCAATTTCTAATTTAGACTCTTTAATCGAATTAAATACTTTTTCTATTTCCAATTTATCTCCAGAAGGTATGTGTATTTTTATATGATTTTCACATTTTTCATATTGTAATCTTCCAACTTCAATTAACTTTGTATTAATAAAATATGCTGCCCATATCATTTGTGAAATTCTAATACTTTCTAATTCTCTAACATAAATATCATTAACTAATGCCTCTGTAACTCTTTTCTTATATAATTCTTCCTGTATATTGCTATAATTTTTATTTATCATATTTTTTTCATGTAATTTATAGCCTAATAATACTAAGACGCTTGTTACAAAAGGATTATATTGTTCTCCAAAAAATTCTACCATATTCTGCCTTTTCCAAAGTGTATCTATTTTAAATGTTTTATCATTATATAAAATATTATAAATTTCTTCTGTTTTAATATTAAAATCTTCTATTGTATTTATATCTTCTATACATTTATAACATTTATTTTTATAATTTATATCGTTTATTTGATAATATTTCAAAGCATTATCAATATCTACTAATTCTATCTTCATACTATTTTCCTTACTATTTATTTTTTATATGTTATCACAAAAACTCAAAAAAAGAAAGTGCTTTTCCAAACACTTCCAATTAAGTTTTATCTCCAAACATTCTTATTTTTCGTTGACAAATCGTTGACATTGTCAATATTAATTTATACTACTCCGCACACCATATCAACTTCTATCGTTACTTTAATTTTATTATTTTCTACTCTTTTAACCTTATTTTTGCCTTTTCTCTCAAAACTACAAAAATTCTCAAATGCAGTAAATTTAACTATTGTATCGAATTTTTTAGATATAGCACCGAGCAACACTCAATATGCGATGTATAAGGAAACATATCTACTGGCTGAATTTCTTTTATTTGATATTCTCCTTCCATCATATTTATATCTCTTACCATAGTTGCTGGGTTACAACTAATATATATTACTTTTTCAGGTCTTAATTTTAAAATATTATCTATAGTGTTTTTATCTAGCCCTCTCCTTGGTGGATCTACAAATACAATGTTTGGCACTATATTTTCCTCTTTTATTAAATCCTCTAATATATTCTCTACTGCACCACATTTAAATTTAATATTTTCTATATTATTTATCATAGCATTTTCTTTTGCATCTTCTATAGCTTGCTCTACAATTTCTATACCATAAACTTTACTTACAAAAGATGATGCATATATACCAATTGTTCCAATTCCACAATAAAGGTCTAACACAACATCACTTTTTTTAAGTTTTGCCGCTTCAATTGCCTTATTATATAATACCTCTGTTTGTATAGGATTTGTTTGATAAAATGACATAGGAGATATTTTAAATACATAATTTCCCAATTTATCTTTAATATATCCATCTCCATATAATACAATATTTTTATCTCCTAAAATCACATTTGTATTTTTAGTATTAATATTTTTTACAATTGTTTGTATTTTGAATTCATTTTTGTCATCTTTATTAAATTTTTCAATTAACAACTTAACAAGCTCTTGTTCTTTTTCAAACTTTTCTTCATTTAATACTATAATACACATAACTTCATTAGTTTTTATACCAACTTTTACTATTAAATGTCTTAAAAGTCCCTTTCCTGTTTCTTCATTATACACATTTACGTTATTTTCTTTTACAAACTCAAGTACTTCTCTTGCAATCTTCTTAGAAATAGGATTTTGTATCTTACAGTCATCTATATCAATAATTTCATGGGTTCTTTTAGCATATATACCAAAAGTTTTATCTCCGTTTTTATTAATTCCAAATGGATATTGTGCTTTATTTCTATAATAGTATGGCTTTTCCATTCCAATTGTATTTCTTACTGTTATCTTATTTTCCAATATTTTATTCACTAAATTTTGTACTACGTCTCTTTTCATCTCTAATGTTTTATTATATTCTATATGTCTTAGGTTACATCCTCCACACCTTTTATATGTAGTGCAATCTGCTTCTACTCTATATTTAGACTTTTCTATAACCTCAATTAATTTTCCATAGCCATGTGACTTAGTAACTTTAACAATTAGTATTCTACACTTTTCTCCTTTTATTACGCCATCAATAAAGATAGTATATCCATCTATCTTTGCAATTCCCTCTCCTTCAAATCCATTATCAATTATATCTACTATGTATTCTTTATTTTTTTCAACTAGTATACTTTCCATGACAAAATTCCTTTATATATAATTTTTTATTATTAGATAAAAATATTTTTTAATATTCATTATTTAAAATAATTATTTATTAAAAATTCATCTATCTACTAATTTACCATGAAATACTAAAAAAATCAATCTCACTAATAAGATTGATTCTTTTTGGTATTTTTAACTTTTTCAATTGACCTATAATATTTTTAATCTTAAATTTATTTTCTCATTTTTTTACTAAAAATATTTTCTATTATTGTTTATTATTTTTCTTTGATTTACTTTTATTAATTAAATATTTAACTTTAAATATTTATTTTTTTGTTCTTACTTATTTTTTCTTTTTTTATATAATATAAATATAATTATTATTGCAATTACTATTCCTGCTGAAATATAAACATATATATTTTCATTTTTATTTCTTTTTTCTTCATTTATTGGAGTTTTATTATTGGTTTCTTCTCTAATTTCTCCAGAATTATCATTTATGTTATTGTTTTGTTGTAAAATTGTCGATAGTTTTTCTGCTTGAACTTCCCTATGCTCTTCTGTTTTCTCTTCTTCTTCATTATTTCTTCTATGGACTGTAACTATATACTTTTTCTTTGTAATATTATCTTCAGCGGTTACGATGATTTCTACTACATTATCTCCTATTTCTAATTTATTACTTTTTCTAATGTTAACCTTAGCATTTATTTTCTCAGGTATAGCTAAAACATTTACATTTTCTATATTATTACTTACTTCTACTTTATAATTTGTAACATTTGTATTAAATTCTGGAATTAATGATCCATGTTCTACTGCTAAATTTTCTAAATTAGCATTTGCATTTTCTATATTTGATGTTTTAGTAACATATATTTTATAATTTGTTTCTTTTGTTTTATCTTCTGATTTAACATTAATATTAATTGTATTTAAACCTGTTTTTAAATTATCATTACCTGTAATTGTAATTGTAGAATTTGAATTTTCAGCTATAACTGTCATATCAAATTTTTTTACTTTTTCATCTACTATTATATAATATTCTTTTATATCTTTTGAAAAGTCTGGACTAATTCCTTCATAATTTAACCTTAACACAGATAAATTTGTATTGTCTTTTGATATATTTATATTATTATCTTGTTCTGTATTGTCTACATTACTTTTATCATTTTCATTAACATCACTAGTATTACTTTTTACTTTCGAAACAGTAATACTTCCGCTATTAACATCTATTTTTTCCTCATTTTCATTATAAAATTCACCAGTTACAACTATTTTACTATCACTATCATTTTTTCTTTTAAATTTAAAAGGTCCAATATCACTAATTTTTTCATTTTTTCCTGTTTCTGAAACCCAAGTATATAGTAGCCTTCCATTGCTATAATTAGAATTCTCCATATTATTTACATATTCTAAACTATCTTTACTAAAAAATATTTCTAAAGTCATTGCAGAGATAGAAAGATTATTAATTCTAACATATAATTCTTCATTATCACTATCTGCTTTGTTTAATTTTAGTTTTATGTCTTCATTACTATTTAATTTGGCATTAGCATTTTTAATATCACTCATATTTATAAATCCATTAAATATGATAATAGCAATTATACTAGTTATAATAATTATAGTAATACTAAGCACATAAATTACTTTTTTGTTCATTTTGCCTCCTTTGAAAAATTACTGTCTTATCTAAGATTTAAAAGTTAATCTTTATTCTAATTTTTTTAATTAAATCTTTATTTTAATTTTTCAATTTTAAAAGTTTAGATTTCATTTAATTATTTTCCATTATTGTTCAATTAACTTTAGTTCTAAAATATGTCTTTGTATTAGTAATGAATCTATAGACGATGGATTTTTTCCATTTTTATTTATATTTCCTGCTAATAAAAATGCCCCTTGTAATTGTTCTATTTCTAATATATGCCTTTGTAATACTAATAAATCTATTGAATTTATCTTTCCATCTCCATTTACATCTCCATATATAACTACTTTATATTCCATTTTTACTTTTCCATTTTCTAAAAATCTAATCTTGCTTCCTGTTCCTATAATTTCGTTTTCTTCAAGTTTCTTTCCTCTACTATTATATATTTCTATATCGAATTTAGTAGTTATTTTTTCTTTTATATCACTTACACTTAATTTTTTTGTATTCCATCCACTTATTATATTATTATTAATTTTTAATTCTTCACTAAATTCTATATCTGCATCTTCTAATTGTCCTAATACTGTAATTTTTACCTGCTTAGTTATTGCCCCTTCTTCTGTTTTTACTTCTATAATAGTTGTTCCTTCTTCTATTGCTTTTATAAGCCCATTGCTTGTTATTGTGACGACATTTGTATCCAAAGATTTAAAACTTATATTTTTATTACTTGCATCTGTTGGAAGTATTATTGGCTTTATTGTTATTTCTTCTTCCTTTTGTAAATATATTTCATCTTCTTGCAAAATCACATCACTAACTGGGGTATAAACCGTTATATTAACACTACTAGAAACATTATTTTCTTTTGCTTTTACAGTTATTGTAGCTTTTCCAGATTTTATTCCTGTTATATTTCCGCTTCCATCTACCTGAGCAACGTTATTATTATTTGAACTATATATTACTTCATGATTCTTTGCCTCTTCTGGCAATATTTCTACATTTAATTTTATTGTTTCTCCTTTGTTTATTGTTGTTTTATCTATTTTTACATTTATTTTTTCTATTTGCTTTTCTGGTACTTCTTTTAAATAACTTTGAAAAACATAGCCTACTATTCCATTTGGAAGTTTTACTTTATCCCATAATTCACCTTTTTGTTTCCCTTTTGCAATTCTTGTCATTTGTATATTTCTATCAACTGATGTGAGAACTTCATATGAAGAAGATGGTCCTTCTCTTATATTTAAAGTTGTTTGTACATCTGCATATACTTTTGTATTGTCATCTACAAAATCACTTTCTAATATATTAGGGTTTTCTACTGGTGTTTCTGGCATATTGTTATATACTGGAATTATAAATGTCATGCTATTATTTAACATATTCATATTAGCATACCCATTATAAATTAATTTTGACTCACTATATGGTGCCAAAACATTTGTCATATACTGGTGCCAAAATAATTCTCCTCCATTGTTACTTGTTACATGAAACTTTTGCAAATATACTGTATCTTGCCCAATATTTATATAACTTGATCCAATAAAAATCCCACCACCTGTTATTGCTTTTTCTTTGTTATTCCACGGAATTAAATATTTTGTTTTAGTTTGTTCGCTTGCCCCTTTTCCATCTTTAGCATATTGTAAACCATTTTTTATTGCTCCCATTGGTTCAGATGAACTTGTTGCACCTATATTATAAAAATTATATAATCCTTTATATCCACTTACAGTTCCTGAAATTGATGCATGAGATAAAAATGGTCCTACTTCTTGTTTTATTCTCGATGCCAAATGATATGGACTAACTGCAGATGTTTTACCTGCTTTTAAAATTAAGTCTGAATATTTACTATTCATAGTAACTGTATTTCCACTACTAGTAACATATTGAACTATTTTGTCATAAAACTCTGTACCATAAAGTATCTTTTCTATACCTTCTTTATTATTTGTTTTTTCATCATAAGAAAGCCCCTCAAATTGAAATATCCTAACATTATTTAAAAAATTTCTAGGGTCCATTGCATATTCTACAGCTCTTCTCGATGAATCTACCCATCCACTATCTACTTCTACATTATGTTGTCCTGGTTTTGTATTTTTCCATCTATCTGAATAAGACTTAGGAACTAAATTTTTACCAAATATGTTTTCATTATCTATTACATATTTCCAATCTAAATTTGTATATAATGCAACAAAATGCCAGTTAGGATACTTTTTTTTCAATTCTAGTAAATATGGCTTATAGCTGTCTGGAAAATTTTCTATTCCTTCCTTTTTTTCTGCTGCATCAATATAAGTTGATATTACAAATATAACAACTAAAGTTGCAATTATAATTAATGTAATATATGCAAATGTAGATATTTTTTTATGATTATTTTTATTTTCAAATAAAATATGTTGGTTTTTAATTTTAATATTTTTCATATTCACCTTCTTTATTTATCTTAAATAATTAATTGTTTTATTAATATATTTAATTAATCTGCTCTAGCTTTTATAATTAACCTTTTGTTTGAATAGCTTGTACAAGTTATTAGTGTTATTTCTCTCCTGTCTGTATCTTGTGATATAGAACTTGTATCATCAGCTTCTATTCTGTATTTATCATAAATAGTATAACTAAATCTTCCATATTTATTATCAGATAAATAAATTTTGTCTCCTACTTCTAAAACACCTAAGTAACCAAACATATTCTTTCTTCCATAATTATGACCTGCTATACAGTAGTTTCCTATTTCATTTGGATTAGCTCCCCAAAATTTAGATATACACACTTCTAATCCTTCTTTGGTATATTCCTTTAAAACATTTGAGTTTATATTAATCTTTGGTATTTCTAATTTGGCATCTACTTTATATCCTAAGTATTTTTCAGGAACTGGCTCTTCTAAATTACTTTTTTTATGTTTTTCTATATCCTTTTCATAATTTTTATTTTCCTCATTTTCTTCAGTAATTATTTTTATTACATTTTCTTCTGCTTCTATTTTTGTTAATTTTGTATCAATATTTTTTACTATCTTTATTTTACTTTCCTTATACCACCCATATATCATATAAAAAATAGCACTTAAAATAAAAAGTATAATAAATGCTCTTATTATACTTTTTATTTTAAGTTTTGTATTTTTTGTTTTATCTAGTCTTCTTTCTCTTCTACTCATAATAAAATACATCCCTTTAATTTACATTATTTTTGCTTATCTTTTTTTAACGTAAAATATGATATTGCTAAAGCTAATATAATTGAAGCACCTGTTAAATAAACTGTACTACCTGTTTTAGGTAATGTGCTTGGCTTTTCATTATTTGTAATATTCATATCGTTTGTACTTTCTGTTACTTCATTATTATTTTCATTTGTAATATTATTATCATTTCCCCCTATTATTTCATTACCTATTTCATTGTTTTCTTGGTTATTGTCTGGTGGTGTTGTAGTTTGAGCTTCTTTTACATTAATATTAAAAGTTTTACTTACAATTTCTGCATCTGAATTATCTCTATCAATTAATTTTAATTTTATTGTATAATCTCCAATTTTATCAAAAACACCTCTTAAATCTAATTCTTTTAATACATCTTTTCCACCAATTGCTTCTCCATCTGCATCTCCCCATCCACTTTGAATAATATCATGTTCTAATTGTTGTGCATCTGTCCCAAGTAATTTTGCAGTTGCCCCATCTGGAGTTGTAGCTTCTGCTAATATTCTTGTATGTTCATAATTTTTTCCCATTTTAGAAGCTATCGTAAGTTTCATTTCTTTTTCCTCATTTACAATCACATCTCCTGTGTATTTTAGGTCAATATTGTAATCTACATATTGTGGTTCTACAATTACGCTTTTATCAATAGGAACAGTAATGTCATCATAGGTAATAGATGCATCTGGGTTTGCCAATCCTTCTGCTGTTATACTAAAATCTGTAGGATTTGATGTTGTAACATCTTTTGCTTTAAATACTACAGACATATTATTTCTAGGGCTAGTTCCTCCTGTTTCATCAAAGAAATATACTCTTATTCTAGTTCCATTATCATTTGCTGTTCCTCCTTCTGCTGATACATATTCAAAAAGATTATTATCATAAGCAACATCTACAGTATATGAACCCATTTCTTGTCCAAAATTTACGTCTACTTTAACTGTTTCATTTGGATGCACTGTAGATTTATCTATGTTTATAGTAACATTTTGAAGAGTATCTGCATAAACTGGCAAGCATAAAGCAATAACTATTAAAAGTACAATTAAACTAATAAATTTTTTCATAAAAATCCTCCTTTTTTTATTTTTACAATATTTATTATGTTTAATTTTCTCATAATTAATTTAGAAATTATTGGACAAAAAAATAAAATATTTATAATTTCTTTTATAAATATCTAAAACAAAGTTTTCCAGATAAAACAATAAATATTTTAAATATTTTCGAAAATAATATTATTGAAGCAAAAGTTTATTTTTTAATTTTGATAACTTCTGCCATCAAAAATAAGAAAGGAATAGATTTTTTTATGGATAATTCAAAATATATTTTAAATGAAATTAGTAAAGGACTCCAAATGGGAATGGACTCAATTTCTAATATTACGCCCAAAATAGGAGATAAAAATTTTAAAGACGACTTATTATACCAATATAATGAATATGGAAATCTTTTACACAGAGTAAATGATGAAATAAGTAATTATTCTGATGTTCCAGAACAACTAAATCCTATGCAGAAAGCAATGGGCTGGATGGGTGTCGAAATGAACACATTGACAGATAAAAGTAATTCTAAAATATCTGAAATGATGTTACAAGGAACAAATATGGGAATTATAGAAGGAGTAAAATTATGGAATAATAATCCTGATGCTACTGAACCTGTAAAAAACATTTTAAAGGACTTTATAACTTTCCAAGAAAATACTGTAGAAAAGTTAAAAAAGTATTTATAATTTTTAGAATAAGTATAGTTTCTTTTTTACAAGAAAAAGAAGAACAAACTATTTATAAATGATACTATGGTAAAAGTCTAAAAAAATAGAGCTTGAAAAGATTTATCTTAAGCTCTATTTTGTAGACTTTTATCTGTAAAATCATAATTACCTATTTATGACAAATCTTCCAATTATTTTTACATATGCCTTTATATTAACTAATTTTTTCTCAATATATTAAATTATAAGCATAAATAATACTTGACATATTTAATAGCGTATATTTATAATAACTCTATAAAGTATATACAAAATTTAATATTTAATAAGTAATAATTTTTAACATTAACTATTTTTATTAAAATATAGAAATTAAAGGGGTAAATTTAAAAATGGATGATTTAAAAAATAATAATGAACATGTAAAAGAAACATATTTAGAACGTGCTAATAATATTTTAAGCTACTGTATTTTTGTTTTTATTATTAGTATTATATCTTATTTTATTGGTTTATTATATAACAACTTTGATTTTAGTTTAATTTTTGAAGCAATTTCATTTATACTTATTTTCATGACAAAGAGTAGAATAAAAAATGGTGATATTCAAATGGCTAAACTTTGCATTATAATTGCAATTTTACCAATTATATTTTTGCTTGGATTCGATTTAATAAATCTACTTTTAAATTTTGGTGAGGTTTCAAGTGAAGTTTTTCATTATTTCACAAGTTTTGACCAAGTATTTTATGCAATTGAACCATATATTGTTGACATTACATTAATTATTAATATTGTCCTAATGTTTAAAGCCTTCACTAGCTTAAAGCATGCTGAAGGCTCTATAGAAAAAACATATACAGATAATTTTTACGACTCGTTATAATTTTACATTTTCTTCTTCGTCATATAGTATTTCATCATCCTTTTCAAGTTTATCCCTTTTATAATCGTGTCTTTTTAATCTGTATATTAAATAACACATAATTAATATTTCTAGAATATATATGACAATGTATGTAACTGTTTTTACTCTAAAATTTAAGTATGCATTTACATTCTCTTGTATATATGCTTCTTTAACAGTTTTTATTCCTGTAAATACTCCTATTACTTTTTTATTTTCAGCTTCACTATTCTCTTCATATTGCTCATACATATTAGCAAATTCTTTCTCGTTGTATTTAGTATCTAAGAATATTTTTATTCCACATTGTATCATTAATGCTAAAATTGATATTATTGTAACAAATATTACATTTCTTATTAAACTTTCTCTATTTTTTGATATACAACTAAATAGAATTAAAAGTACAATAGAAACTAATACACAAACCAATTGAAATGTTAAAAACATACTCTTAATATCTGCTATTCTATCTATAAAACTCATTTTATATGAATAAAAAAATGCTACACATGCTATTATAACAAAAATAAGTCCTGTAATAACTTCTAATGTAAAAAACTTTCTATCATATACAATTATTAATCTTCTTTTAGGCCAGTAATCGCTATAATGTGGTGCACTATAACCATCTTTGCTTATTTTTGGTTTTGAAAAAGTTCCTCTATTTCTAAACATAATACTCCCCTTTAAATTATTTAATTTCTGTTATGATACTAATATAAATAATCATATAGCTTTTTATTATCTTAATAATTAATTATTACCATAATATATCATATTTTTATAAATTTCAATTTACTTAGATAATTGTATGAGTTTTTTATTTATCAAAAATATGATTGTATAAAATGGAAAAATCACAAACGTGGTTTGCATCGAATAAATAGATAAAAACTATACTTGTTTTTCTCTATTTTTCTCTATCTTTAATATACATTGCTAACCCCATTAAAAATTCAGCTTTTTCTCCATATACTTTTATATCATTTATTGCTTCTTCTATTAACTTATTTAGTTTATCTTTTGCTCCTTCTAAGCCATATTTTGATACATAAGTACATTTATTTAATTTTTTATCATTTCCTACAGGTTTTCCAAGTATCTTTTCGTCTCCCTCTTCTGATAAAATATCATCCTTTATTTGAAATGCCAAACCTATTTTTTTCGCATAAGATGTTAACCTCTCTACGTCTTCTTCTGTACATTTTGCAAGTAGTGCGCCCATTCTTACAGATAATTTTAAAAGTGCACCTGTTTTATTTTCATCCATATATTCCAAGTTTTCTTCTAAAACTTGTTTTCCTTCATATTCAGTATCTATATATTCACCTGCAATCATTCTATCTACAGCATTTGAAAATTCACTAAATATCCTTATTTTTTTATTTAGATTTTCTAAATTATCCTTATTTCTTGTACTATTAATTAAATTATTTAAATTATATTCTTTTTTATCATTTTCAATATTATATGTTTCTATATTTAATTTTGTATTTCTTAAATCATTTGAAATTACCATATAAGCATTATTTAACAGCCCATCTCCTGCAAGTATAGCTGTTGCTTCATTAAATTTTTTGTGATTTGTAGGTTTTCCATGTCTAAAATCATCATTATCTATTCCTGGTAAATCATCATGTATTAAAGAAAAATTATGTACCATTTCAATTGCAACTGCATATGGCATGCACTCTTCTATATTTTCTTTAAATAATTTATATGTAGCTATAACTAAAATTGGCCTTAATCGTTTTCCTCCTGCCATTAAACTATATTCCATAGCACTATTTAATACTTTTTCAATACATTTATTTTTTCTTATATATTTTTCTAATTCTTTATTTACTATATCTTGGTACATTTTAAGCTCTGTTTTAAAGTCCATATTATCCTCCAATTATTTTCACATCATGCCTTTATATTAACACATCTTTAATTTTTTCTCAATATATTAAATTATAAAACATTTTTCTCATTTAACAATACATCTTACATTTACTTTATAAAATTACATATATTTTACATTTTCATTTAAAATATATTTCGACCTGTTAAAAAATAGACAGCGACACTTGAATTACCAAGTGTCGCATATCTCTTAAGTTGTTAGCACTCAAATTTCTCCCACAGCCACAGAATTATGTTTCCTCCTAAAAAAGTTCCTAGAGCAAATAGTACAGATGCAGATACTGCATATTGCATATTACATCCTGAGGTAATAAACGTTAGGATAAACATACTTGTCCACAGTAGAAGAGAAACAATCAAGCAATAAACAACCCGTCTAAGCATAACTAAGTCCTCCTGTCCTCCATCGGACATTGAAATAAAATAATTGAGTATACATATAATTATATCACTTTTTTTAACATTTTTCAAATGTGATATAATTATGAAATTTTAGATAAAATTATGTCAATTATTAATAGCCTTTTTAAAAAAATCTCATCATCTACAAATTTCGACATACATTATAAATAAAATGTGATATAATTAAAAAATATGAAAGGAGGATTATTTTTGGACTTAAACTTATTTCAAAATTTAAAAAAAGACATTGAATCTAATACTACTATAAAAAAATTCATAGATGAATTATCTAACTTTTTAAAAGATACGACATCATCTGTAAAACCAAATAGTAGTAATAATATTGGCAATGAAAGCTTACCAAACACAAAAGAAAACTTATTTGATAAAGACAATACTTTAGATGTAAAAGAATACCGAAAAGAAGGTCATTTATATTTTGTTACAGAAGATCGAAACAATGAAATTTATTTGTGGGATTTTACAGATAAGCCTAAACATGAATTTAAAGAAATAATTACTTCTGTAGAATTACAAAAAGTAGCCAAAGAAGGTGCTATGCTTCAATATAAAAATGGAAAATATGAGCTCTATTCTCCTTATGGATATGATATGTTACATAACGAAAACAAATAGGAAAAATGGTTAATTGAAAAAGAAAAATATAATTAGAAATAGGAAAAATTGAAAAAAATTTAAACATTACTTTTATATTTTTATTTGCTATGCTATACTATTTTAATCAATAATGAGCGAGGTAAATGAAAATGAGTAAGAAAAAAAGTAACAATATTTTAAAAAAAATATTAATTTTAATTCTTTTTACTATTATACTGGGAATTGTTGGATATTTTAACAACAATACAGTTCATAATAATTTTATTTCAAACTCGAATATAATTTCAACTGACATTCAAAACATCCCTGCATATTTAGGAAATCCATATATCATACTAAATAATAATAAACCTTCATTTACAGAAAATGACTATACTACTAATGCATTTGAAACATATAGTGATTTAGATAGACAAGGTAGATGTGGTGTGGCTTATGCTAATATTTGCAAAGAAGTTATGCCACTTGAAACAGATGAAAGAGAATCAATTTCCTCTGTAATACCCTCTGGTTGGGAACAAACAGCATATGAAGGTATAATTGAAGGTAATTATTTATACAATCGTTGTCATTTAATAGGTCATCAATTAGCTGGCGAAAATGCAAACGAAAAAAATTTAATTACAGGAACTCGTTATATGAATACAGAAGGTATGCTCCCTTTTGAAAATGATATTGATGATTATATTGAAAAAAATGAAAATAATCATGTTTTATATAGAGTTACTCCTATTTTTCATGGTAACAATCTCGTTGCAAGTGGTGTGCAGATGGAAGCATATTCTGTTGAAGATAATGGAAAAGGTATTTGCTTTAATGTTTATGTTTATAATGTTCAACCTGGCATTATAATAGATTATACCACAGGTAAAAGTCGATTAGCAGAATAAATTTATGAAAAAATGGAAGTTTTTTGGTATATAATGCGTATAAAGGGGCTTATCTTCAAGCATTTTCATATCCGTATCTAATTAATAATAAACATAAAAAAAGTTAAAATAAATTATAAATAATGCCAATCAATTATTGTGAATTATTTACAATTTGTCCAGCCAATTACTAGCATTATATAGAATTCTTTCAACATTTACTATTTTATCTTTGTCATTAATACGGTAAAAAGCAATATAATTTTTAATAATTAATTTTCTAATCTGATATTTTTCAATTAAATCATGGTCAATAATAGAAAATTTATTAGGTTGGTACTCTAGAGATGTAAGCTCATCCCTTATCAAATTAGCGTATTTTTCCGCAATAGTAGGTTCTAATAATTCATATTTTATATAATGAATAATCTTTTTATAATCATTTTTGGCTTGTATAGATAATTTTACTTTATACTTATTCAATATAAAACCTCCTACTTTACTCTGATAAGATTTCACTAACTTCTGCGAAAGCTTCTTCAACAGAACATACTTTACCTTCTTCGGTGTCCTTCATACCTTTTTGTAGTTTTGTCAATAATTCTTTATCATTTTTTACAATCAAATCGCTTGGAGCTTTAGCAAGTGAATAAGTAAATTTTAGGTATTCTATATAATCAATTGCTTTTATTGAGAGTTCTTCTGGTAAACTTTCAATAACATTATATAATTCTTGTTGTTTCAGTGTCATAATCATATCATCTCCTACACTAATATATTATTTATTATATCACATTTTTACTTAAAATCACTATATATTTTTATTATTATTAAAAAATGTATAAAAATTAAAATAAATTAAAAAATATTTAACATTAATAAAAATACTACTTATAAGATTTTACTAGCTTTAGTTTGAAATTAGAAACTCACAAAAATTTTATTTAAGACAAATCAAAAGTGAAATTTATTTTTAAGCAAGCCTTTGAAGGCAATCTATAGAAATGAGTTATGCTATTATAAGAAATACAAATTACAAAAATTAATATTAAATTTTTTTCTAATTTATCTTTAAAGAAAACTCTAATAAAAACAGAATGTATTATCTTTTAATATAATACATTCTGTTTTGTTGACTAACCTATCATGGAATCCGTCTTTTCAATATAGCATCTTCACGTGCTTTCTCATCTTTTTCACATTTTGTAATATATCGTGTGCCATCGTAAATCTGAGTTTTTTTCCTTTCGGGCATATACTTTATAGGACAATTTTCTTTTTTACAAAGTGCACATTGCAAATTGTTTTTTAAGACAGAAAAAATGTAAGCTTTGCCATATCTTTTCACTCCTTAACAATTTTGTTTGCGAGTTACATTAAAAGTCTGTTTGAGTATTAGCCTCATTAATATAATCAAATTCCTCCTTCAATAATTATTGTGTTGCTAGTGGTTCTTTATGTTTAAACTCCAAAAGGAGATTATAAAATTAATATGCTTACTTGCTAAATCTTAATAATTATACCATATAATTTTACCTCTTTCAATAATTCGCTATTTTCCAACATTTCAAATATTATAAAGCTAAAAAATTATATTATAGAAAGAAAAAATACAATAAATTCCTACTGCATTCCTATTACATCATTTTAGCAAAAATAAACCTTGTAAAATATTGATATTTCAATGCTTACAAGGTTTTTCGTGTTTTGGTGCCAACGAAGTAGTTATTTACAACTTTTTGGCTCTCTTGACGATTGATATAAAATCAATCTATTTATTAAAGTATATCACATTTTTTATAAATTACAATAACAATAAAACAAAAATTTACCCAAAAAAGAAAGTAACCTATATTTTACTATATAGGCTACTTTTTTTGCTAAATCTTTTTTGTTTTGCTTTTTTCATAATGTTTTGTGACTTAGCTCTTTTCAAGTTCATTTACAAGGGCTACACTTTCTCTAATCTTATTCTTAATCAGTCTCCTGCATTTCGACTTACGGGACTTATGCTTTTATTTCCAACTAGTGTACTTTAAAAACGGTCATAAGTTAATAAGTTAGATGTGTATCATTGCCACATACTTTATTCTATAACTATCTCAACTAATCAGTCTCTACTTGGACGTTCAGTCTCAGGACTTATGCTATATTTCCCATTTTGGTACTTTATAACGGTCATAGTATATTGATAATTGTTGTTATAGGAAGTATGGGCGCCCATACTTCATTTCGTTTTGTATTCTCAAATTCGAATAAAGTATGGTAGAACTTACCCTCTTTAAGTCACATTAGCGACTTAAACTGTCTTTATTATAGCACTAATTTAAAATTATGTCAAATTTTAAATTTTCTTATATAATTTGTAATATATTGAAAAATATAGTATAATTAATGTATATGAGCTTTATACAGAGTAATTGGAGGTATTGATATGAAGGTTACACAAAAATTAGAATGGGATTATGAAGAAAATAAAGTAACATCAACAGATTTTATGACAAGAGATACAATTAAAGATGTAGTTGCAGCTGAACTTTTTATCCCAATTGTTGAAGAATTATATGATAAAAATATATTTACAAATTGGAGTGGACTAACAGGAAATGCTCACATAAGAATACCACTAGATGGTTTATCTAAAGAAAATTTTCTTATAGCAAAACAAAATTGTGAAAATAATCCTAATCATTGGAAATTACAAAGACCGCCATATAAGGACGTTAAAGACCTTTTACCAAACTATACTTTTGAAATATACGTAGACTACGAAGAAGGATTAACAGAAGTTTCAGATGTTGTTTGCCAATTGCTTAATGAAGTAAGAAAATTATTATTTCAAGATGTTCAAATTGCAAGAGATGAATATGCAAAAGAAAGTCAACTTCCAAGAGTTTGTATAGGAGGATTGTATAAAAAATCTGAATGTCCTGTTTTTAACATAGAAAAACAAGAAGATGAAATGATTCCAGCAGAATCTTTTGAAGAGTTATCTGAAATGTATTTAGAAGGTGATAATCCAGAATATTTTTATGATGAAGAAACAGACACTTATTTTAGAAATAAAGAATTAATATCAAAATCAAAAGAATATAGAGAATACGAATTATCCCCAGAAAAAAGAAAACAAAGAGCAATAGATGAAATAAGTAAAAGGCTTACTTCAAAAATGACAGATGAAGAAAAATATAAAGTTATTTTTGATTGGTGCGTTAATCATTTTAATTATGCATACTCTGGTTTAAATTACGCTTATGCAGAACAAGAATGGAGAAAAGAATCTAATGAGAATCTAACCAAATATTATAGAATTTATTGCAGAAATACAAATTCTCAATGCGAACTTTTAGGTTTAGAAGGAAGAAAAAAATTTTTGGAAGATTCAATAAATAATGCAAATATTCCTAATGAAGCCATTGTGCGAACTCAAAAAATAATTAAGTATTTAGAAGAATGTGAAAAGTGTAAACAAAAAGAAAACGGATTTATATCTGGAGATACGGATAGTGTATGGATTAGTAAATATGGCGTTTGTATGAATTTTGCAGAAATATATGAATTTTTGTGTGAAAAGTTTTCTTTACCTTGTAAGCATATACAAGGATCAATTGATTCTCAAGGATATAATGTAGGACATGCATGGAATGCAATAATGATAAATGGTAAATTAAAATATGTAGATATCTCAAGCGCAATTCATTGTAAAGATAAAAGCAATACAATTAATTTACCAGAAGATTTTTTTGGTAAAACATTTGAAGAACTCAAAACCATAGATGGTGGAAAAAATAGAAAAATAGCAGAAGGCTTTGAAAAAAGTATTAAGGAATTAATTAATAGCTCCGAATGATGGAATGTTGGCCATTAAATCTTTAAGTAGCTAACTAGGTATACCATTAAGAAGATATATTCTAGTTAGCTTTTAGTCTTTAATATTAAACGACACTATTAATTAAATATAATACAACCTTATTTCTTTCAACATCTTTCATTTCCATAATTTCAGCCATTGTAAACATTACAAGGTTATACTTTGCAAAATTTATTAGAGTAGTTCTATATTCTTCATCAATTTCTTTTAGCATAGTATCAAATTTCTCATACATTTCTGTTTTATCATATAGAATATTAGTCCAACTACTATTAGATAGACATATTCCAAGTCTTAATTTATCTTTTATATCCATATCTTTGATTATGTCTATTACATTTTCAACTTTATTTTCTTCCATAATATTTTACTCCTTTACTTTAATTCAAAATTATTTTTCTTTTTATTTTTTGTTTGTTCCATATTTTCTTTAGGTTTTACTTTTCTTGCTATGTTATTTGCAATTTCATTTTCATCATCAGTATATATACCATTTTTGTATAAGTCATCACTTACTATTTTATAGTTATTATCTTTGTCATAGCAAATTCGCTTATGAAAATGTCCCATAATTCTATACCAGAAGTCTTTAAATTTCTGCAATTCTTGTTTTATTTTTTCTTTTTCTGCTTGTAATTTACTAATAATTTTATCTTTAGCAGATAAATCTTTTTTCAATTTATCAATTTCATCATTTTTTAATTCTAATTGATATTTTAGTGAAGAATTTTCTTGTGCTATTTCAAAAGAACTATGTTCAAAATCTTTAATAGCCATATTTAAGTCATTTACACTTCTAACTGTTTTAGTAATATCTTTTACATCTTTTGTAAAATTTTTGATTTTTCCGATATCCTCGTTTGAAATAAGATTATTATTTTTATTAAGTTTAGAAGGTTTTAGTTTATCTAATATTGAATTTATATCTTTACTGCTATTGTCTAATTTTTCTGTTTGATTATTTGCCTCAGCAAGTTTTTGTGTGTTCTTGTCCAATTGTTTCTTAATTTTTTTGTAATTATTCATATCTTTTACATTTATATCTTGATTTCTACCTTTTTGTTTTTCTTTTAGTCTAGTATCAACTTCATAAAACTTATTATATGACTTAATACAAGCATTTCTCATTTTGTCTTGTATTTCAGTTAATGATGTTTTAGTAAATAGCTTGCTTTTTCCAACTTGTTTTTTCATACCTCTAGTACAATTTTCAACTACTGGTACACCTACAATATGCATATGTGGAGAAGTTTCATCAAAATGTATTGTAGCATTTGCTATTTTAAAAGTTGGTACAATTTTAGTTAAATCTTTTATTTGTTCATTATATACATCAATCATCTTTAATCTATATTCTTGTTCTTTATCATTCCAGAAATCCATATCTCCAAGTTCTATTATAATTTCACAAGCTATATCGTTTTGAGATTCACATACTTTTTTGAAATAGTCTTTGATTTTTCTATCTTCACGACTTTGCTTATTGTTATATTCTATCTTAGATTCTTCAAATTCTTTTAAATATAAATCTTTTACATCAGTTATAATATTATCTGTACCATAAATTACTTTAATTAATTCTTTATTTTTATCATAATCCCTTAAATTATGCTTATTAACTCTAGATAAATCGTTTGCATTTTGAATTGCATTATTGGAAAGAGAAGTAGTACCAGATACATTATCTTTTGATACTCTTTTGGCTAATTTACTTTTATTTTTATCACTACCTAAGTGAAATGAATATGCTAATTCTTGTTCCATCAAAAGCACCTCCTTGAAGATTCTTTTTAAGCCGAAGGCTCTATAAAAATACGAAGTATTTTTTACAGGACTTTGCCTTGTCATAAGTCCTAACCCCCTATGAGTTTTGACATGCTATCAAAACTCGGGGGCTCTGCGAGGCAATAAAATTTATCTTCCATAGATAAATTTTATCCAAATTAACTATCGCCACTTTCATTTTTGCTAATCGCAAAAACAAAACGTGCCACGTTAATTTGTAAATGAAAAAAATTTTTTATAAAATATTTTCCATTTATTTAGCATCATCTTTGCAGAATTTTGTTGGCTTAACACCTATTGGAATAGTTGAAGTATCTTTAGTATAAATTACACTATGGTTGCTTTCATCTGGAATACAATCAAAAGCAGAGTCAATTTCCTGCATTTGAAATTTATCCTCTTCACGAATATATATTATTCCAAATTCATAAGTTTCCATTTTATTATCTGGATCCAGTTTGTAGTAATCTTTCAAAGGAAATACTCTAACAATAGCAGAGTTATCTTCTTTGAAATTAAAATAGAATACTTGTTTATCTACATAGTATGTTGCTTCAGCATATCCAACATCATAATATTGTCTTAATCTCATAATGATTTCTCCGACTTCTTTTTCAGGTAGATAATTACTAAATCTAATATTACCAAGTACATTACCAAATACGGCTGGTTTTGTAGTATCAATATATCCTTTATCAAATAGTTCTTGGCAAGGTTTACAAATTGACTCTCTAAAGTTAATTTGATTGACAACTACTTCATTACCAACTAAAGTAAGCTCAATATCATCAACATATTTCATTATTAATTCTGCTTGTTCTTGTCTAGTGTAATCTTTCCAAGTTTTAGTTCTTTCTTGATATTCTTTATCCAGCTCTATTTTGTTTATAAAATCAATATCTCTTTTAAGTAGAATATCTTTTGGTGTGAATCTTAATTCTTCAGCACAGTCTGTAGAGTCTAATTTATTTTCAAGTTCACTAATTGCTCTTTCTACAATTTTTCTTTCTTCATTGTATTCTTGTAATTCAAATACTCCATTAACATAGGCTTTTTTAATTCTTTCTAGTTTATTTTTCTGATTATTTATCTCTTTTTCTAATTGTTCTTTAGGTTCATCAAACTTTTGCTTTATCATAGGCAAGAAGAATTGATTTACAACAGAGTCGTATTCTACTAATTCACTAATGAATTGGTTAAAATATTCTGTTATTATATTTTCTTTAAATTGAATCTTACAATCATTGCAATAATAGTAATAATAAACTTTACCATTTTTCTTTGTAGTAGCTTTTCCACCTAATATTCTGCCACATTTAGGACATTTCAATTTTTGCAAATATAAGTATGTCAATGTTCTTTGATAACTTCTTGAATTTTTCTTTTTCTGCACTTGGCAATCTTCCCACATTTCTTTAGGTATTATAGGTTCAACAACATCTTCGTAATAAGTAGGGTGTTTTGTTCTTTTTCCGTGAACAAAATCTCCTTTATATATTTCATTTTCAAGAATAGTCTGTATTGTAGAATCTCTCCAATTATCTTTTCCTAGTACTTTTTCTTCATTAAATAAATTTCTTATTTTCTGATAAGAATATCCATTGTAATATAAATCAAATATCCTAACTATAATATCTTTAGTTGAATAATCTATTACTAATTTTTTATCTTCATGCTTATAGCCTAATGGAGCAACATGGGGAATATGACCACATTTAATTGCACCAGCTAAACCAACTTTAGTTCTTTCACTTGTCCTTTCGATTTCATTTTGGCTTACACTCATTAAAAGTCTTGAAATCATTTTACCATTTGCACTTGTTGTATTTATTTCATCATTAACACAATCTAAATACGCATTATTCTCATCTAAAAATGTCATTAAATTTTCCCAATCATAAATACTTCTAGTTATTCTATCTAGTTTTAAAGCAACTATTGTATTTACTTTTTTAGCTTTTATATCATTTTTTAATCTTTCAAACTCTGGTCTATAATTACCAGTTTTAGCACTTATTCCAGCATCTTCGTAATAATCTACAATCTCATAACCTTTAAATTTGCAAAATGTTTCTAATCTTTCTCTTTGCTCTGGTAAACTAAAACCTTCACGAGCTTGGTCTTCGGTTGAAACTCTTAAATATAAACCACATTTTTTCTTTTCTTCGTTCAATTTAAAACCTCCAATCTAACAAAAAAGACATCAAAAGTACAAACTAATACTAATGACATCTCTGTAAAATTTTTATTTTAAAATGCAATTTTTTCAAAATCATATAATCATCTCCATAAACATAATTGGTTTACTTGAATTATTATATCATAATTTGTAGAAATGTCAAATACTGGTATTTATATGTTTTTTATATATTCTTCTAATTCTGATAATTTAATCTTTTTAGTTAAATTTGAAATATATACATCATTTGAATAATTAAAAACTAAGAATGTAATATTTTTAATTATTACTCTATGTGGTTCAATATATGTGAGATTAGTTTTTTCAATTTTTCTAATACTACCATTAATAAAAGTAGGAGTAACTTTAGAAAATTCACATATAAATTCTAGTCTTTGCTTTAGACTTTCTTCAAATTGTAGATCTTGTTTAATTATCTTCATTTACTTGCACCATCCTTTCAATTGGATGATTTTAATATTGTTTCTAGACAACAAAAAAATCAACCAGATTTTATTTTCTGATTGATTTTGTATCTATCTATTCAATTTAGTTCGAACAGATACGTCATTGGTGCGGATGAGAGGACTCGAACCTCCACGCCGTTGGCACTGGTTCCTAAGACCAGCGCGTCTGCCAGTTTCGCCACATCCGCTTCTATTTACTTGACATTTGTTATTGTAGCATATTCTACTTTCATAGTCAAGTAAATTTGTATATTTTTTCGCTACTATCAAACTATATTTTACTTTTACAATTTCACACTATACTTATCAAATTATCATACAGAGATTTTATTTCCTTTTTAACTTAATGAGGCTGTATTTTATAAGAATTACTTTTACATTGCTATACATTACTATTTTTATTTAGTATATTTTCTTAATTCTTCACCTAGTTCTTCCCACATAATCATTTTTTCTTCTATCATAGTATTTTTATTATCTATACAATCTTGCATTTCTTTTAATTTTATATAATCTGTACTATATTCCTCTTTTTCCATTTCTAATCTTACATTTGATACTTCGTTTTCTAAGTTATTTATTTCTTGTTCTAGTTTTTCTATCTTTGATTTAATTCTTCGTATTTCTTTATTTATAAAATATTGATTACTTCCTTTTGTATTTGTTTTTTCTGCTATATCTAAATTTGTATTTAAGTTTTCTTTTTTATTGATATTTGTATTTTTATTTATAGACATATCTATAATTGTATTCTCTTTTGTCTTTAAACTTCTATTTTCGTAATTTAACTTATTTTCTTCATCGCAATTTCTGTATTTTTCTTCATATTCTGTATATGTTCCATTAAAATATGTTACACCATTTGAATTAAAAATTAGCAATGAATCTGCAATTTTGTTTACAAAATACCTATCATGGGAAACAAAAATTAACGTTCCTTTATATTCTTTTAATATATTCTCCAAACTTTCTTTACCTATAATATCCATATGATTGGTTGGTTCGTCAAGTAACAGCAAATTTGCACCTTTCTTAAATATTTTACATAATTGAAGTCTTGCACGTTCTCCACCTGACAATACTTTTATTTTCTTAAAAACATCTTCTCCTGAAAATAAAAATGTTCCTAATATTGTTCTTATTTGTGTTGTTGTTAATTCTGGAAATGTTTTATAAAAATCATCAAATACCGTATCTTCTGGATTTTTAAATTCCATTTGTTGGTCAAAATACTGTTTATCTACATGATAACCATATTCAAAACTACCAGATATTTTAGGTATATTTCCATTTAATGTTTTTAAAAGTGTTGACTTACCTATTCCATTTTCTCCTATAATCGCAAGTTTTTGTCCCTTATATAAGTCAAAAGAAATGTTTTGTATAGCCTTATTATATCCTATTTCTAGTTCTTTAACAGATAGCACATTTTTTCCACTTTCCATTTTTATATTAAAATTCATATGAAATGTTTTTAAGTCATATTTATTTGGTTCATCTATTATTTGCATCTGCTCTATTTTCTTTAATTTAGACAAAGCCATTTTAGCTTTTGTAGGCTTATATCTAAATCTATCTGCAATTGATTGTAGTCTTTTTATTTCTGCTTGTTGATATTCATAATCTTTTATTTGTTTTTCATAATTAATTCTTTTTTGCTTTTCAAAATCGGTATAATTTCCTATATACTCAGTCATTGTTGAATACTCTATTTCATATACTTTATTAACAATTCTATCTAAAAACATCCTATCATGTGACACAATTACAACTGATTTAGTATAATTTCTTAAATAATTTTCAAGCCATTCTATGGCAGTTATATCTAAGTGATTAGTTGGTTCGTCTAAAAGCAGTATATCTGGCTTACTAAGTAAAAGCTTTAAAAAAGCAACTTTAGTTCTTTGTCCTCCAGAAAATTGATCCATAGTTTTACTTTTATCTTCATTTGTAAATCCAAACTTTTTTAAAGCTACTTCATATTCTTTTTTATATGTATAGCCATTCATTATTTCAAACTTCTCTAAAGCTTCTGTATATTCTTTTATATTTTTTTGATTACTATTATTTTGCATATCATTAGCTAACTTTGTAATCTTATTTTCCAAGTTTAGAATTGGAGCATATACCTTTAAAATCTCTTCTAATAAAGTTTTAGAAGAATCTTGAAAATCCATCTGCTTTAAAAAGCCTATTGTTGGAGAGCCTTGTATATATATATTAAATTTTTCTTCTTCAATCCCCTCTTCAAACATAGAATTATCTATTATCGCATTTAAGAGTGTACTTTTTCCACAGCCATTTCTACCTACAATAGCTATTTTATCTTTTTCCTTTATTTCAAAATCTATTTCCTCTAAAATTGTCTCAGCTCCATAAGATACTGAACCATTTACTATTTTATAATTCATTTTCTTTCCTCTTTTATTTATCTATTTCTACATTTCTAAACTTTATCTTTGTAAATTTATATCATATTATAAAGTAACCCCATCGCATCGCGGTGGGGTTCTGAAAGTGTTAATCCATTTTTACGTAATATCCATCGTTCTTGTTTGTAAGCCTATTATATCGGCAATTTGGACTGTTTCGCCGGTTGCAGTTCATACAATTAAAGGTTCTGCAAAACGGATAAAACTCTTCGTCCACTAATGTGCCATATTCAGCAAACAATATCGTACCATCTTTTCCTTCAATAACAATTGTGCCATTAAAATTGTCTTTCTCCATTCCAATGGTTTTTCCATCGATAGTAGCCACTCCAAGATCAAAATCCACTTTCTTATACATCTCTCTGTATCCTCCTAATGTTGTATTTTGTCCAAATCGGACGATGTATAAGAATATTATACCACTTTTTAATAAATAAATCAAAACATAAGAAATGCCACTTCTAACATATGCTAAAAGTGGCTAAAGTAAAATCACTAAATATTAATATAAAGTCCTTTTCTTTTGGAATATTTTTGATTATTTCTGCATGAAGGTTTTTCCGAAGATTTGCAATGAGGCCCACAATTATTATTTCTACAAAATTGATAAAAATTTCCTTTTCTATCAACAGTCCCATAAAAAGCAAGTCTCAATGCTATTTTACCATTTAACCTAACCACAAAACCTTCATCAATTTTTTTAATCACTTGACCAATAATTATTCCATTTTGTAATACTTCATTATCATTTAGTTCTACTTTTTTATACATACTTCTGCCTCCACTAAGATGCTAATATTGTTCTCTTAGAACAACTACTTAAGTATTATATCATAAGTTAATAAAAAAAGACAAATGTAAATACCTTTTTTGTTCTCTTTATAAACTTAAATGTGTTTCCGATTTATTTATAGTTTTATAATTCTTACTAAGTCTCCTTTTCCTTGAACACCAACTGTTGTACCAATTTCTGTTCCATTTTTAAAACATTTAAATGTTGGTATACTCATAACATTATACTTTTCTGCTAGTTCTGGACATTCATCTATATTTATTTTTGCAAATTTAACTTCATTTCCCATTTCTTTTTCTAATTCTTCTACAACTGGAGCCATCATTCTACATGGTCCACACCATTCTGCCCAAAAGTCTACCAATACTGGTTTTTCTGCTTTTAATACTTCACTTTCAAAATTTTCACTTGTTATTTTTATAACTGACATTTTAAATTCCTCCTTATTAAATAATTATTTTTAAATTATTATAAATTTTTTTCTAAATTAATATAATTTCCATATCTTCAAGTTCAAATTAAAAAGTTTTTTAATTAATTGTTTATTTTATAATATTTTTTTACACTGGAATTTCTATATTATTTTAAGTTAATTTTAGTTATTTTTATTTTTAAGCTTATTTACTATTTCTAATCCTACTTTTGTTCCTTCATATGTAGCCTTGCTTATCTGAAGTATTCCTCCTGTACAATCTCCACATGCATATAAATTTGGAACTGTAGTTTCCAAATTATCATTAACAATAATTTTGTTGTTTTCTACCCTTGCACCTATTTTTCTAGCTAAGTCATTTGTACTAGCTGTGCCAATTGCAACAAATATTCCATTTATATTTTGTGCTGTGTCATCCTCAAAAACAATTTCGTCTACTTTTTCAAAGCCTCTTACTTCTCGTACTTTTTTTTCGTTTACATTTAAATCTATATCTCTATTTTCTACTAATTTTTCACTATTAGTTAAAAGTGTTACAGATTTTACTACAGGTTTCAATATTTCAGCTTCATGTATTGCATAGTTTCCACTTCCAAGTACAGCTACGTCTTTGTTTCTATAAAAAAATGCATCACATATGGCACAATAACTAACACCTTTTCCTTCAAATTCTTTTATTCCTTTTATATTTGGAACATTTCTACTCACACCTGTTGCAAGTACTACATATTTTGCTTGAAAGATATTATTTACTGTTGTTACTTCAAATTGACTTGTGTAATTTAGTTGCACAACTTCATCTTTTACAAATTCTATATTTAAATTTTCCAATTGTTTTAGACCATTTTCATATAAATCTTTGCCTGAAATATTTTTAAAACCATAATAATTTTCTATTTTTTTAGCTTTTCCAAGTGTTCCTGTATCTTTTGAAATTACAAGTACATTAGCACCACCTCTTTTAGCATAAACAGCTGCCGAAACACCTGCAGGACCACTTCCTATTATTATAATATCATACATTCTTTTTTTCTCCCATACATATAATATGATTATATATAGTTAATTATTCTTTTTACATTTTTTATTATTTCAAGTTTATGATTGAAAATTATTAGTAATAAAGCCCTAAACTGACTAAACCATGGAGTCAATTTAAGGCCTTTTTGATAATATCTTAACCAAATAAATTAAAATTGGTATATATTATTAAATACATTTAGAATATACTTAAAATATTTAATGATACTTAATAATATAAATTTATTTAATAACTATTTTATATCTAAAACCAATAATTAATCTACAAAGTTAAAATCATCTTTAAATTTTTCTTTAAATTTCTCAAATACAGCATTTAAGATATCTTCATCTTCAACACTTACATAAGACTCTTCATCTTCATTTTCTGTATCTTCTAATTTTAATATTACTACTTCTCCTGGTTCTTCTGCCTCTTCTTCATCCTCAACTGGTAATAATATTACATATTCTTCTCCTTCATATTCAATTAAGTCTAAGAATTCGAATTCTACTTCATTTCCATCCTCATCATTTAATGTTAATATATTGTCTAATTCCTCTCCTTCATTTTCTGTTGGAATGTTGTTTTTATTCTCGTCCATATTTTCTCCTTTCAAATTTTTATATTTATTAAAATTGTATTTCTACAATGTTAAAATCTAATTTAATTATTACTTTTATTATTTGTAATTTTATAAAACATATACTAAATTTAATTATTTTTAGATAAACTAATATTTATTAAATAATAAATTTTCTAAAAATATCAATTTGGTCTATTATTTTTTCTATTAATATACATTTCTAAAATATATACTGCAGATATTGTATCCACTAAGTCTTTCTTTTTATATTTATTTATATTGAGAAAATTCATAGTTTTATGGGCTGCTACAGTAGTCAGTCTTTCATCTATTTCTACTATTTGTACTTTATTAAATTTACATTTTAGTTTGTGAATAAACTTATTCGTTACTTCTACTCTTTCTGTTCTTGTCCCATTCATATTAATTGGTATTCCAATTACAAATGTATCTATCTCATATAGTGCCATTATTTCTTCTAATCTTTTTAAAACTATTTTGTCATTTCCTTTATGATTAACTGTCTCTAGACCTTGAGCAGTAATACCTAGCTCATCTGTAATAGCTAGGCCTACTCTACTATCTCCATAATCTATTCCTAATTTTCTCATTTCTAATCATCTATTCCTATATAATTCTTTACCATTTTTTCTAAAAGTTCGTCTCTTTCTACTTGTCTTATTAGGTTTCTTGCATTATTATGACTTGTAATATATGTTGGGTCTCCTGATAATATATACCCTACTATTTGGTTTATAGGATTATAACCTTTCTCTTCTAATGATTTGTATACCTGTTTTAAAATTTCTCTTGCCTTTATATTTTTATCTCTTTCTACTTTAAAACTAACTGTTTCATCCATTCTCATAACGCATAACCTCCTTTATAAATTATTAATATCATTTTCTTTTGGGTTTGTAGAATCTAAATATTCCTCTAACTTCTTTGTTACCCCATCTAGAGATGTTCCTTTATAATATGTTGAAAGAACAATATTTATTATAGGTGTAGCAAATTCTTCTGTTTCGTCAGGTTCTTCACCTGCTTTTGGTATTTCTAGACTCTCTATTCTCTGTTTTATGTCTTTCATAAAATCTGCAACTGTATTTGTTTCTATTCCAGAAAATACAATTGCAAATTTAGGTCCCATATATCTTACAAAAATATATTCATCTGAAATATTTTTACTAATTACATTACACACTTCTGTAATAACATTATTTCCTGTTTCTCTATTAAATTCATTGTTAATTTCTACTAAATTTATTATTTTAAACATACAAACTGTTGAAGTTGTATATTTATCTATTATCTTTTTAGCATCTCCATATAAATATTCTGCTGTTTTTAATTTACTAAATTGGTCATCTCTAACTATATTCTGAAGCGTTTCTTGTGTCTGAATTGTTTTTAACACAGCAACAATATTACCTTTTATTACTTCTAACATTGTTACATCTACATTGTCAAATTCGTGAGGTCTTCCACCTTCTATAATCCAATATCCTATGTATACATTATCTATATACAAAGGAAAAAACATAGCAGATTTTGCTCTTCCAAACTCCATTTTTTGATATGGAAGTCTTTCTCCCTCTCTATCTATAGTTATATATTTTGGTACAGCAGTTTCTATACTTTCTTTAAAAACTTCTTCACTATTTAAATTGCTTAAAGTTTCCCAATGTTTTTCTTCTACATTAGATGCTCTTACAACATATTCTGCTCCATTATATGTTACTATTGTTGAATATTTTATTTCATATCTTTCTATTAAAATATTATTTATTTTTTCTAGTTTTTCATCAGTAGAACTACATTCTCCTAATGCATTCATAAAATCTTGCAATATATTCAAATTTGTTATTTTTTGATTAATATTGTTAAAACTTTGTATTTTTTTATGAATAGACATATTATAGAACATCAATGCTGCAATTATTACTACTAACAATACAATCACTGCTATTATCAAAAGTTATCACCTCACTTATTTGCAATAAACTACTAAAAATTATTTTTCATTTTATTTAATGTATCATTCATACTACTATTAAAAGTTGTAGTATTTTTATAATTTCCAAATCCCGACTTACCTTGCTTTTTGCCAGAATCTTTAGATATTAATGGATATACCATATTTGATAATTTTGATAATGCTAGCATAAAGTTTTTTGAATATCCATTTGTCGTTATTTTACAATTTACTAATCCTTCTAAATATTTTGAATATGTTTGATCTTCAAAAGGAATTACACAATAAGGAACCTCATCTTTATTAAATAATTCTGTCATAAATGACATTGCTGGATCATTGTAAAATGCCATTCCCCCTATAATTGTTCTATCTGTTATACTTTTTACTCTTAATACTTTATTTAATACAATTTTTAGTTTTCCTTGGTCAAGTATATTTTTTGCCTTCAAATCTCTTAAAAATGCTGTAAGAGGTTGAATTGTTAGTACATCATATGTTTGTACTAAATATATTTCTTGTACTATTCTAAAATACTCTATATTTGTATCAAAATCACAGTCTAGAAGGACTAAAGAATAATTGTTAATTAATGTTTGCATAATATTTTGTGCATCATTTATGTCAGCATTTTCGCCAGGAAGAGTTGTATATACATCTAAATTTCTGCTAACATTTATTCCTACTGGATTTCCTCTTCTTAAATTATCTATACAAGAATATGCTTTTTTTCTTAGCTCTTCTTCATTTTCTGTATAAATATAATATGCATTTTTATTTTTTGTTAAATCTAAAATTGCTGTTTTTATTCCACTTTGAGATATTACATCTGCTAAGTTATTTACTAAGAAAGATGTACCATTTTTTGAAGTTCCAACAAAAGCAACTGCTTTTTTGTCACTAGTGAATAGTCTTGTAAAGTCTATATTTTGGCTTTGTGTATATTGTAAACTTTGTGTATTTGGCACATAATTATTATTATTTGGCATATAGTTATTATCATTTTGAATATTATGGTTTTCTTCTCTATAGTCTTGTGAATCTACATTTTCTTCTTCATCTTCAAATCCTGGCAATATTGTTTCTGTTGGCATTTTATTATTAGTTGTTGGGGTATTATATGAATTATTATTTTCCTCTATATCATCAACTAAATCAAATAAATTTACACTTGGTTGTGCATTTTTATTTGCAACAATATTTTCATATCCATCTTCTATATTATTTGATAATTTTTGTGTATTATTTACATTTGAATTATTACCATTTGAATTATTACTTTGTGCATTAATAGTTTGAGTAGGTTGTGGTTGAACTTTTTTAGGTCTACCTCTTCCTCTTTTAGGTTGTACTGGTTGAGTTTCTATACTTTCATTACCACTTATAGATGATATATCTTCAAAACCAGGTAATACATTTGCCATTTCTGATGTAGAAGTATTATTATTTATATTACTTCCAACATTTTGTATATTAGTATCTTGAATAGGCTGTGGCTGAACTTTTTTAGGTCTACCTCTTCCTCTCTTAGGTTGTACTACTTGTTGCTCTACATTTTCAGTATTTCCTTCAGTAGCTCCTTCTCCAGATTCTATCATTCCCATTAATTCTTCTTTTATAGAAGCTAATGGATCATCATCTTCTTGTATATTTTTTTGTATTTGAGTATTTGTTGCATTATTACCATTTTGCATATTTTGGTAACCATTAGATTGATTATTTAATTCATGTTCTTCAAATAATGGATTTTGTTCTATCTTAGTTACTCTATTTATATTCATTGCACTTGGAACAACTACTGGTTTAGTTAATTTATTTTTCTCTAATTGTTTTTGTACCAAATCCAATTTAGCATTGTCAAATTTAGTAGTAGTTTTTTGGTTTTTATACTTATCTACAGAATCTTTGTATTTTACTTTTGAGTCTTTTGGTTGAGGTGCAGATATAACTTTTGCAGGCCCACCCATCATAACTTCTTGGTATTTAGGACACTCTGCTTCTAATACAGCTTTTACATTTAGTGGTAAAAATTTAGCTATTACTTTTAGCTGTGCATCTGTGTATTGTGATGCAATACTATTAAAACTATCTACATATTTTTCCTCATTTTTTCCAAGTCTTTTATAATGCATTAAAATATTCTGTATTTCTACTTCACTAACATCATTTTCATTTTCTGCTTTATAATCTGCATCATCTGAATCTATTCTATAATAAATTTTGGCTTCTTTTTTAGAACGCGGTATATTTATTAATTTACATACATTTGTTATTGTTCTGTCTTGACCCAATAATGCACTATAAATTCCAATACTAAATAGTTTTACTAAAATAGGGTCTGACTTACTTCTTCTGTCTGTACAAATTAAAATTATTGGTATATCTTTTCCAGAAGCATTTGATGCCTCATCACTTATTTTATCTAATTTGTCAAAAATAAATTTGTCCATTACATCATAATTGTTATTGGAGAACATTTCTAAATCTTCTCCAATAACGATTCTATCATATGATTTATCTTCTTGTAATTCTTTTAAAAGTGCATTAAAATAATAAACATTTTTACTAGAAATTAATTCTCTATAATCTTGCTGATACTTTTTTATAATTGAATCTGATATATGCTCATTGTTTACTGCAAACAATACCTTCATTAGTTTATCCCCTCCAACCTCTTACTACGATAGCAAAAATTAATGGTAACACTTGGCATATAACCATGACAGTAATAATTCCTATCATTACGCCAAATCCTTTTTCTTGTGTGTCTAGTTTTCTTATTCCTAATACATATCTATGAATTGCAGCAACTACAATTCCTAAAAATCCAAGTGGAATACTATATATTCTAACTATATTTAATACATATGCAACAAAGCCGTATGTATCATTTCCGTAGGCTACTTGGTAATCTTTTAATGTATTCAATGCTTTGTCTTTTAACTCAACTAAATTTGTTGTTGATGTTGATTCTATTGAATTTTCCTGACTTACATTGGTTGCATAAACCGGAATCATAACTATACTTATTATTACAAATATTGCAATGATACTAACTACTATTTTCTTCATGTAAGTACTCCTTTCTTAATTTGCGTAAGTACATTTTAACTTATTATATGATACAATAATCTAGTAAAAATATCAAGAAGAAAACAAGATATTTTTAATTTTATTCATAAAATTATTTTCAAAATGTAACATCTCTATTAATATTTTGTACATTTGTTAATTTTATCGACATAAATTTTATTTATTCATTTTGTATTCTTTTGCAGCTTTTATTAACCCTGCAAATAGAGGTTGAGGTTTATCTGGTCTTGATGTAAATTCTGGATGAAATTGGCTTGCAATAAAATATGGATGACTTTTTATTTCTACCATTTCTACTAAATTTCCATCTGGTGACATACCAGAACAAATTAATCCTACTTTTTCTAGTCTTTCCTTATACTCGTTGTTATATTCATATCTGTGTCTATGTCTTTCAATAATTTCTTCTTTTCCATATAATTTTCTTGCTAGTGAATTCTCCTTTGTTATACATGTATAATTTCCAAGCCTCATTGTTCCGCCTTTATTTGTAACCTTCTTTTGCTCTTCCATTATGTGAATAACAGGATTCTTACACTCTTTATCAAACTCTGTTGAATTTGCATCTTTTAAATTTAGTAAATTTCTTGCCGCTTCTATTACTGCCATTTGCATTCCAAGACAAATTCCTAAAAAAGGTATATTATTTTCTCTTGCATATTTAATTGTTTCTATTTTTCCTTCTATTCCTCTTGCTCCAAAGCCTCCAGGTACTACAATCCCGTTGCAGTCTGAAAATAGGTTTTGTATATTTTCTTTACAGACTTTTTCTGAGTCTACAAATTTTATTTCTACAGGTACTCCATTTGCAAATCCACCATGTTTTATACTCTCAACTACAGATAAATACGCATCTTCCAATTTTACATATTTTCCTACAATTGCAATTCTTACAGCCTCACCTTTTATATTTTTAATTTTTCTTATTAAACTTTCCCACTCTTTATTATTAGGTTCTACATTATCTAAGTGTAAGTGTTTACAAACTTGTACTGCTAACCCATTTTTTTCTAATATTAAAGGAACTTCATATAAAATACTTGCATTACTATTTTCTATTACATTTTCGCTTCTAACATTACAAAACATTGCTATTTTTTCTTTCATAGAGCTTGGTATTGGAAGTTCTGTTCTACATACTAAAATATCTGGTTTTATTCCAATAGATTGTAATTCTTTTACCGAGTGTTGTGTTGGCTTTGATTTTAATTCATTTGTTCCAAAAATATGTGGTAATAATGTAACATGTATATATGCAACATCTTCTGGTAATTTTTCCAATCCAATTTGTCTTATTGCTTCCATAAAAGGTAAACTTTCGATATCTCCTACTGTTCCCCCAATTTCTGTTATTACAACATCTATATTGTCTTTCTCAAATTTATATATGCTATTTTTTATTTCGTTTGTTATGTGAGGTATTACTTGAACTGTTTTTCCTAAATATTCTCCATGTCTTTCTTTCCTTATTACTTCTGAATAAATTTTCCCTGTTGTTACACTCGAGTTGCCATGTAAATTAACATCTGTGAATCTTTCATAATGTCCCAAATCCAAGTCTGTTTCTGCACCATCTTCTGTTACATATACTTCTCCATGTTCATATGGACTCATTGTTCCAGGGTCTACATTTATATATGGGTCAAACTTTTGATTTACCACTCTATATCCTCTATTTTTTAATAACCTTCCTAATGATGCTGCCGTTATTCCTTTTCCTAACCCTGATACAACTCCTCCTGTTACAAAAATGTATTTAGTGTTCATATTAATACCTCCTCTACTATTTTTATATTCTATTTTACTTCATAACAATTCCAATCTCTATTAGCCAAACATAAATATGATTTAAATACCTTATTACCTGTTGCTTCTTCTAATGCCCTTTTGTATATTTCTATTTGCTTTCTATATTTATTCACTACATCTTGCTCTTTTCCATTTGCAACATAATCTGTTTTGTAATCTACTAATATAATATTTTCATTTTCATCTATAAAATATAAATCTATAACACCTTGAACTAAAATATTATCATTAGAATTAATATTATTATAAATTTCTGTTGCTGGTATATTAATATAAAAAGCTTGTTCTTTGCATACTTTCTTTGCTTTTCTTAAGTCTTCAAATATTTTCGACTTTGTATATTTATATAGTAAATTTATGTCTATATTATTTGATTCCTTTTCTGTTATTATTTCTTTTACAACTAGTTCATTTACAAAATTTTGAATATCTCTTATTGTATAGCATTTATTTTCATCTAATTTTTGTATGCACATATGAATTAATGTACCAATTTGTGCTTTTGTAATTTTATTATCCTTTAAAAATTTTGGTTTATCTAAAGTTATTGGAACATTATTTTCTAAATCTTCAAATAACTTCGTTTCTTCTATCTTTAATTTTTTTATAGATTTATTTATTTCACCAAATTGATTATTTTTTAATTCTTCTAACTTTACTTCTTCATTTTCTTTTAACTTCGTTTCTCCATCTTCTTCTAAGTTTTTCTCTTCTATTTTATTCTTCAATATTTCTTGGCTTTCTTCTTTCAATCTGCTTACAGATGTTTTAGTAGGAAGTACAGTTGAATCTTTATATTTATATTTCCATTCTAATTCTTTAGATAATTCCTCGATTTTTTCTTTTGAATATTCTTCTGTTGCCATATTATTAATTTCTTTTAGTATATTTTTTTCTTTTTTATTTTCTTCTTTTAAATCTTTTAAAATTTCTTTTTTATTTACTTCATTAAAATCCAATAATTCGTTTAAATCTTCATTTAAGTACACTAATTCAATCCAGCCTAAATATGATTTATATTTTTCTACTAAATTGCTTTTTATTTTATTTCCATATGTACTTAATAATTCTTTCTTTTTCTCTAAGTCTTTTTTTAAATCTTTGCTTATTCCAGTTATTATAAGTTTCTCTTTTGCTCTTGTTAGTCCAACATATAATACTCTTTCTTCTTCAGAAATGATTTCTTTTTGTGCTTTTATTTTTAGTGCCTCTTTTGCTAAGGTATTGTATTCTATTCGTTTTTCTGTATCTATAAATTTAGGTCCAATTCCTAATTCTTGATGTAAAATTATATTTTCATTTAAGTCTTTCATATTAAATTTTTTACCAGTATTGCACAAAAATACAATAGGAAACTCTAGTCCCTTGCTTTTATGGATACTCATAATTCTAATAACATCTTCATTTTCTCCAATTAATTTTGCACTAGATAAGTCTCCTCCACTACTTTTTAATCTATCTATAAAATTTATAAAATTAAATAAACCACTAAAATTTGTATTTTCAAATTCTCTAGCTTTTTCAAATAAAATCTTTAAATTAGCTTGTCTTACATTTCCATTTGGCATAAGACTTACAAAATGATAATAACCTGTATCTAAATAAATTTGCCATATCAGTTCATCTAAGCTTAAATACTCTACTTCTTTTCTCCATTTTTCTAAATTATTTAGAAGTTTTGTTATTTTTGCTTTTATGTCATCATCAACTTTTATTCTAGACTTTAACATTGCCTCATAAAAACTGCACTTTTTATCTGCAAGTCTTATTTCTATTAAATCATTATCTGTAAATCCACCTATTGTAGACCTTAAAACTGTTACTAATGGTATATCTTGCATTGGATTATCTATAATTTTCAATAAAGACATCATTGTTTCTATTTCTATTGACTCTAAATATGTACTAGAAGAATCACTAAATACCGGTAATTCTAGCTCACTCAGTTCTTTTTCGTATATTGGTGCAGTAGTTGAAGTTGACCTTAATAAAATGGCAATATCTCTATAAGAAATCTTTCTTTGACCTTGTTTTTTATCATAAACTTCTATACCACTTTCTAGTAGTTCTTTTACTTTTTTTGAAACAAATTTTGCTTCTAAAACAACATCTTCTATTCTTTCATTTGTATTATCTTCTTCATTATAAATTTCTTCATAATCTTCTGCATTTTCTTCGTTTAAATTTATAACATATATTTCAGATTTTTCTTTTCTTTCTGGATAGCTTGCTCCATAATTTAAGTATTCATTTTCTGTATAATCAATTTCGCCAATTTCTTGACTCATAATGTTTTTAAATATGTTATTTGTTATATCTAATATATTTTTTCTACTTCTAAAATTCTTAAATAATTGTATTTTTTCTCCAGTTTTTATATCTCGTTCTTCTAATTTATATTTATTATACTTTTCTATAAAAAGTTCTGGTCTTGCCTGTCTAAATCTATATATACTTTGTTTAACATCTCCAACCATAAAAATATTATTACCTCTAGAAATGCTACTTAATATATATTCTTGAACTAAGTTACTGTCTTGGTACTCATCTATATCTATTTCCTCAAATTTCTGCATATAATCTTTTGCAACTTTTGTTTTTTCTATTGTATTTTCTTTATTAACTAATATATCTAATGCCATATGCTCTATATCATTAAAGTCTATTATATTTTTTTCTCGTTTAGCTTGTTTAAATTTTTCTGTAAACTCTAGTACTAAATTTGATAAATTCTGCAAAGTTTGATACATTTTATTTATATCTTCATTTGCTTCTTTTGAACTATATATCATAACTTTTGATACAATTTTAGTAAATTGTTTCTTTACAGAATCTCTTATTTCTTTTGCTTCATTTTTTAAGTCAATTGTAACTTTTTTATCTACAGGCCACTTTTTCCAAGTAAAATCATTAATTAAATAAAATACTTCATCCCAACGCAAATTATTATTTATCAAAGATTTTAGGTTTTCTATATCTTGGTTCAACACTACCGTAAATTTATCTAATTCCCAAAATTTAGCTGTTTCTCTATGTATTTTTTCTAATTTTAATATACATTCCTCTATCTGTGAAAATAATTCTTTTAAAATAATTTTGCCCCAATCTGTTTTAGCAAAATCTACATCTGTTGAATAGTTAAATTTTTCAACTGCATTTTTTAGCCATTTTTCTGGAAAAGGAGTACTTTGAATAAATTTATATATATCTAAAACCATTTCTTTTAACTTATCGTCACTTCTATAGTTAGTATACATTTCTATTAGATTTAAAAATTCACTTTCTTCTTCTTCGTACTTTTCCTCGAATAAATCTTCTAAAATCTCTTGCTTAATAAGTTCTATCTCAGTTGTATCACCTACTCTAAAGTTCGCTGAAGTATCTATTTCGAAGAAATTATTTCTTATTACATCTAAACAAAAGGCATGTATTGTACTAATACTTGCCTTGTTTAATAAATTTATTTGTCGTTGAAGATGAGCATTTTCTGGCTCATCTTCAAGTCTTTTATAAATAGCATCTAAAATTCTCTCTCTCATTTCAGATGCTGCTGCGTTTGTAAATGTTACAACTAAAATTTTGTCTATATCTATTTTTTCATTAATTACTTTATTAATAATCCTTTCTACTAATACAGCTGTTTTACCACTTCCAGCAGCAGCTGCTACTAGAATATTTGAGTCTTTTTCGTTTATTGCTAAATTTTGTTCTCTCGTCCATTTTGTTTCTGACATTTATTATCTCCATTTTCTGCTTATTTTATGGCTTAATTAGTAGATTGTTGTGGATTTGCAGTTTGTTGCCCTGCTGTCCCCTGTCCATTATTTGTAGTTTGATTTGTTACTTGTCCGTTTTGTAATCCATTTTGTGCATTTTGAGCAGCAGTATTTTGCGTTGTAGATTGTCCTTCTTGCCCACTTTGGTTTTGCACAGTCTGTCCATTTACATTTTGTTCTGTTGTATTTTGCACATTATTTTCTTGTTTTTCTGTATTCTCATTTGTATCTGCCGGTTTATAGTTTTTATTTAAGTAGTCAAGTAAGTCCATTTCGTTATTTTGTACTACTAACCAATATGACATTTTTCCATTACTTGTTTTTGAATATATTCCATCTGCTCCACATGTTAATATTACATTTCCTCTTACATCTACAAGACCATATTTTCCATTTTGAGAAACCACTACTGCATTATATTGTGGTATTAATATAGTAGAATTATATTCAGATCCATTTGAAGAGCTTGATTTCATACATCCTAATGAGTCATATTCTAAAGGTATAATATTATTTCCGTTTTTATCCATTATACCCCATTTTTGTGCTCTCATTACAGGAATATATGCATCATATAATATGTATTGGTTTTTTAGAGCATCTTCAGGAAATCTAGATGATTCTATTCCAATATCGTCATATTCCAAGTATAAAATTGTTCTTCCACTATCATTAATTACACCTTGTTTGTTATTATTAGTTACCAAATATAGTTTTAAATCTTTATCTATTTGTTTAACATCATCATATTCTGGTGATATTTTAGTTGTTGAATCATATGAAATTATACCTACTTTGTTATTTGATGTTTTTACCATAAAATCTTTTGTACTTTCAACAAATGTAATTTCCTTATATTTCGTACCTATAATTTCTGTTCTTGTTGCATTAGTGTCTATATTTATTACTCCATATTCATTATTAATATTTTTTACAACTAATAAATTATATAATATAGCCTTTTGATTACTAAAGTTTGCATCTTCTCCACCTATTGCAGATTCTGCATATTGTGATGTATACCATTTTGCAAGATATGGTAATGTAAATATTGTTATTTGGTTTGTATTTTGATTATATGTAAATTGTACATTAAAACCTCTTTGAATTCCTTCTATAGAGCTATATAATTTACCATTAATCATTTTTACTTGTTTATCTATATCAAAATATTCGTAATCACTATCTCCACTTGTAAGTTTTTTATAAATTTTTGCTTCTCCCATTGTAAAATATGCATTTTCATTAGTATTTCTTACAAAGCACTTAGTTTCGTCTTCTGAAACTTCATCTCCATTATGTGCCTCATAACCGGCATATGTTGCAAAATCTTTTATTGCTGTATAAACTGTATTATCTTCAAAAACAAATAAATCACTAGGTATTGTTTGCATAGACTTACCATCTATTGATACTTTTAACATTTGGCTTTGTAAATAGAACATCCATACTACTAAGCCAATTATGAACATTAATAAAATTAAAATTAAAACAATTATAGTTACCATTATTTTTTTTGTATTATTTTTCTTTTTATTATAATTTACATCTGTATCATCTATTAAATTCATAACTTCCTCCTTTTATTCTTTCGTTCCATAATACTTTGCATAAAACTCATTTTTAAAGTTTTCTAAATTATCATGCTCTATTTCTATTCTAACCCTTTCCATAAGTTTAGTCAAGAAATATATGTTATGAATTGATAATAATCTTACTCCTAAAATTTCATTAGCTTTAATAAGATGCCTTATGTAAGCTCTTGTGTAATTTCTACAAGCATAGCAATCACATTTTGGGTCTACTGGTCCCCAATCTTTTTCATATGTTGCATTTCTTACAACAACTTTTCCATTCCATGTCATTGCTGTACCATTTCTTGCAATTCTAGTAGGTAGAACACAGTCACACATATCTATTCCTGCAATTGCTGCTTCTATTAAATAATCTGGGGTACCTACTCCCATTAAATATCTTGGTTTATTTTCTGGCATAAGTGGGGTTGTAAAATATAACATTTTCAAAAATTCTTCTTTTGGCTCTCCAACACTTATTCCACCTATTGCATATCCTGGAAAATCTAGTTCTATTAAATCTTTAGCAGATTTTTCTCTCAAATCCTCATAAAATCCACCTTGTATAATTCCAAATAAAGCTTGTCTATCTGTATTTTTATGTGCTTCTTTACATCTTCTTGCCCATCTTGTTGTTCTTTCCATAGAATTCTTAGTATACTCATGTGTTTCTGGATATTTCACACATTCATCAAATGACATTATTATATCTGCACCAAGTGCTTCTTCTATTTCCATAACCTTTTCTGGTGAAAAGAAATGCTTACTTCCATCTAAGTGAGACCTAAATTCTACACCATCTTCTGAAATAGTTCTTAAGTCACTTAAACTAAATACTTGAAAACCTCCACAATCTGTTAAAATTGGCTTATCCCAATTCATGAATTTATGTAGTCCTCCAGCTTCTTTAACAAGTTCATGTCCTGGTCTTAAATATAAGTGATATGTATTAGATAAAATAATTTGTGCTCCTATTTCTTTTAATTCTTCTGGTGTCATAGATTTTACAGTTGCTTGTGTTCCGACAGGCATAAACACTGGAGTTTGAATATCTCCATGCGGTGTATGTACAATTCCTCTTCTCGCTCCTGTAGTTTTATCTTTATGTAATAATTCATATGTTACTGCTGGTTTGTCCATTTTCTTCTCCTTTTTCTTATATTCTCTTTAAATTTAAGATTATTTTCATATTCTACATTAATCCTTTTAATACATCTTTCTATATTTTCCATTATGTCATAATTTTAGTGTTTTTTCAATAGATTTATTGTATTATATTTTTTATAAATTTAAAGTAGCTGTGCATTCGCAATATAACTAAAAAAATATTACATTTACTAATTATTATTAACAATATATTAAACAATAAATGTAGTATTTTTATTAAGACAAGGTCTTTAAATTTGTGTATACAAATTTAAAGTAGCTGTGCGTCCCGCAATATAACTAAAAAAATATTACATTTACTAATTATTATTAACAATATATTAAACAATAAATGTAGTATTTTTATTAAGACAAGGTCTTTAAATTTGTGCATACAAATTTAAAGTAGCTGTGCATCCCGCAATATAACTAAAAAATATTACATTTACTAATTATTATTAACAATATATTAAACAATAAATGTAGTATTTTTATTAAGACAAGGTCTTTAAATTTGTGCATACAAATTTAAAGTAGCTGTGCGTCCGCAGTCGAAATTAAAAATACTACATTTATTGTTTTAACTTATTGTTTATTTTACATCATACCAAGAATTTGCCTCCGATGTTTCCACTTTAAGAGGAATAGATAATTTCGCTGCATTTTCCATACAATCTCGTAAAATTTCTTTTACTTTTTGTTTTATATCTTCATTACATTCTATAATAAGTTCGTCATGAATTTGTAAAACAAGTTTTGCTTCTAACTTCTCTTCTTGTAATTTCTTAAATACATTTATCATTGCAATTTTCATTATATCTGCTGCTGTTCCTTGTATTGGAGTATTCATTGCTGCACGGCTTCCAAACTGCCTTATCATATAATTATTTGACTTAAGTTCTGGAATATATCTTCTTCTATGGAATAATGTTTCTACATATCCTTCTTCTTTTGCTTTTTCTACAATATTATCCATAAATGATTTAACACCATTGTATTTTTCAAGATATTGTTTTATATATTCTTTCGCTTTTTTATTAGTTATTCCAAGTTGCTGAGCTAGTCCATAATCACTAATTCCATAAACAATACCAAAATTTACTGCTTTCGCTTCACCTCTTTGTTCTTTTGTTACCTTTTCTACTGGAATACCTAAAACTTTGGATGCCGCTTGTTTATGTATGTCTTCATTATTTTTAAATGCATCTGTCATATGTTCGTCTTTTGAAATATGTGCTAAAACTCTTAATTCTATTTGAGAGTAATCTGCATCTATAAATATATTTTTTTCTTTAGTATTAAATGCTTTTCTTATTTGTTTTCCTTGTTCAAATCTGGTAGGAATATTTTGTAAGTTTGGCTCTGTACTGCTTATTCTTCCTGTTGCTGTTATTGTCTGGTGAAAATATGAATGTATTCTCTGAGTTTTTGGGTTTATATATGGAATTAAACCTTCAACATAAGTAGAATTTAACTTTACCAAACTTCTATATTCTAGTAATTTTTCAATTACTGGATGTTCTTGTAATAATTTTTCTAATATATCTGAATCTGTTGAATATCCTGTTTTTGTTTTTTTGTAAACAGGTAGTTTTAATTTTTCAAATAATATTTTTCCAAGTTGTTGTGTAGAGTTTATATTAAATTCTTCTCCAACAGATTTATAAATTTCTTGTTTAAGGCTTTCTATTTGCTCTTTTAATTTATTACCAAATGCTACAAGCTCGTCCTTATCTATCGGCATTCCATTAAATTGCATCTCTCCTAATACTTGTACAAGAGGCATCTCAATATTATTAAATAGGTCTAACAAATTTTCCTCTTCCAATTTTTTAGAAGTTACGTCATAAATTTTACTAATACAGTAACTATATAAGTCATTTTTTATTGCATCATAATTGTTTTCATCTTCTTCAATTCCTGTAAATAAGTCAATTTGTTTATTCTTTTCTTTTGTTATTCCTCTTTTTTCTAAATATTCATCTATATATAAATTTAAATATTCCACACTTAAATTTTCAATTGTATACTTATCTGTTGGATTTATATCATATGCTGCAATTTTCACATCATAAAATATTGCCTCAGTAGTAATTCCCAATTGTTTAAAAATAACATAGTCTTCTGCCAAATCATGTCCAAATTTTTGTATTTTGCTATTTTCTAATATCTCTCTAAACTTTTCTGTAAATTCTTTTTCATTACTGACTTCTATAGAATACACTTTATTTTCTTTTTGCATATAAATACTTATTTGTTTAATTTTTTTAGGAATTATTTTTTCTGTATCTTCACTTTTTTCTGTTAAAACTGAAAAAACTATTTTTCCTTCTTTTCTTATCTTTTCTAGAACTTTATCTAATTTTGAATTTTTCAAATTTAAAATTTCTGTCTCGAATAAATCTTTATTTAAATCTATAGATTCTTCACTAATTTCCTCTTTTAAATTAAATCTTTCCATAAATCTATTAAAGTTTAGTTCTTTAAACTTTTGTGTTACTTTTTCTTTATTCCATTCTTTTATTTTTAAATCTTCTATTTTATTTTCTAAAGGAACATCTCTATTTATAGTTCCTAAAGTTTTTGATAAAAATGCCATGTCCCTATCATTAATTAATTTTTCTTTAGCTTTTGGCTTTAAGTTATCTTTTCCTTCATCTATTGCCTTGTACAGATTATCTATTGTTTTATATGTTTTAATTAATTCTAATGCAGTTTTTTCGCCTATTCCAGAAACTCCAGGAATATTATCTGAAGTATCTCCCATAAGTCCTTTTACTTCTATAAGTTGGTTTGGTTTAATTCCATACTTATCTATTATTGCAGTTTCATCAAAATAGTCTACCTCTGTTTTACCAAGCTTTGTATGTGGAATTCTTATTGTTACTTTATTTGATGCAAGCTGAAAAGTATCTCTATCCCCTGAAACTATTACTACTTCTATATCTTTTTTCTCTGCCTTTTTAGATAAAGTTCCAAGTATGTCATCCGCTTCATATGTTTCTTTTTCTATAATTGTAATATTCATATCTGTTAAAATTTCTTTAACTATTGGCATCTGCTCTGCAAGTTCGTTTGGCATACCTTTTCTATTAGCCTTGTATCCTTCATACAGTTTATGCCTTGTCGTAGGTGCTTTTAAATCAAATGCAACTGCTATATAATCTGGTTTTATATCATCTAGCACTTTAAACAATATAGCTAAAAAACCATACACTGCATTTGTATATTTTCCATCTTTAGTTGTCAACATTTTTGACCCCATAATTCCATAAAATGCTCTGTTTAATATACTATTTCCATCAATTAAAACTAATTTACTCATTTTTTCTTATGATATATAAAATATATCATAACTCCTTTCTTAAAATCTAAATTTTACTAAAATATTCTACTCATTTTTTATAACATTTCCCCAATGACTATTAGTATATTAGGAAGATCTTAACATAGCTGAGTATCCAAATTCCCTGCATACTAATACACAAACTATTATAATAATTGCGTATATAAAAATTTTTAAATCTTTATTTTTTTCCTTTAGTTTCTTCCTTATTAACAATATTATTATAATAGATATTACTACCCCAATTATGTATAACATAAATAATGTTCCATAAATCCAAATAAATAAAATTTTATATACTATTCAATATTTCTTTTATCTTCATCAACATATTCTAAATATATTTTATCATTAAAAGCTCCTTTTTTATCCGATTTAACTTTCATAACTTCATATACTTCTTCCATTTTATAACCTTTTAATTTCATTATTGCATTTATAACTTCCATTAAATCACCAAGTTCTTCTATACTATTGTCTTCTATAAATTCATTAGCTTCCTCTAAAACTTTTTTATTTAATTCAATCAAATATTCGTTATCGTTAAGAATTCTATATTTACTTTTACTACCTGGTTTGCTATCTATATTTTCTGGAATTTTATCTCTTACTAATTTGTTATATGTGTATCTAATAGTTAATGGCATATTTTCTGTATCCATCATATTTCTCCTTTATCCTTTTCTATTTTTTTACTATACCTATCTTCCTCACTAAATATGCATCCACAATATTTTTGCATATATAATCCTAATTCTCTTGCTTTTGCTTGTCCTTCTCTAAAACCTTCTCTAAAATCTCTATACACAAACTCTATATTATACTTTTGGGCAAGTTCTTCTGCAATTTGCTTTATTGCATCATGATTTTGATATATACTTACTAACAAAGTAGTAGAAAATGCATCATACCCATTTTCTTTTGCATATTTTACTGTTTCTTCTAATCTTACTCTATAACAATAATTTATACATCTATTTTTTAAATCGCAAACTACATTTTTACAAAATTCGTCTAAACCATAGTCTTCATGAAATATGGCTTCTACATTTATACTTTTAGTATATTCTTTTAAACAATCTCTTCTTGCTTTATATTCCATATATGGATGTATATTTGGATTATACCAATATACAGTTGGTTCTATCCCTTCACTTCTTAGTTTCTCTATACAATATATACTACATGGTGCACAGCAAGTATGTAATAATAATTTCATTTTACTCTCCAATCTTTTTCGCTATTTTTCATCTAATTCTATATTAAATTTTGTTTTATCTACAATTATTCTCCATATTTAACTCCTAAATGTTCATAAGCTGCTGGAAGTGCAATTCTTCCTTTTGGTGTGCGTGATATAAAACCCACTTGTACAAGATATGGTTCATATACATCTTCTATTGTCTCTGGCTCTTCACCTATTGTTACAGCTATTGTATCTATACCAACAGCTCTACCTTGATATGTATGTATTAATGCTTCTAATATTTTTCTGTCTATATGGTCAAGCCCCATATCGTCTATTTCTAATTTATTTAATGCAATTTTTGCTATTTCTAAATTAACATCTCCATTTCCCAAAACAGCTGCATAATCTCTAACTCTTTTTAATAACCTATTTGCTATTCTTGGAGTTCCTCTTGAACGTCTAGCAATTTCTGTTGCAGCATTTTCGTCTATTTCAACATTTAATATTCCTGATGACCTTTTTATAATTGTTTTTAAATCTTCTATATTATAAAGCTCTAATCTATCTACAATTCCAAATCTATCTCTTAGTGGAGTAGTAAGAGCTCCTGCCCTTGTAGTTGCTCCAATTAATGTAAACTTAGGTAAGTCTAACCTTATTGCTCTTGCACTTGCACCTTTACCTATTACTATGTCTAATGTATAATCTTCCATTGCTGGATATAAAATTTCTTCTACATTCTTGTTTATTCTATGAATTTCATCTATAAATAAAACGTCGAACTCATTTAAATTAGTTAATAATGCAGCTAAATCTCCTGGCTTTTCTATTGCAGGACCTGACGTAATTTTTATATTTGAATGCATCTCATTTGCAATAATATTTGCAAGTGTAGTTTTTCCTAATCCTGGAGGTCCATATAATAAAACATGGTCTAATGGCTCACTTCTCTTCTTTGCAGCCTCTATATATACTTTCATATTTTCTTTTACTTTAGTTTGACCAATATATTCTGACAAATTTTTTGGTCTTAAAGAGTTTTCCATTCTTTCTTCTGTATTACTCTCTAACTCAGGATTTACAATTCTTTCTTCTATGTTATTTTCTAATTCGTATTTCATAATTTCTTTTTTGTCCATAATTCCTCCTGATTTATTTCTTTATGTTTTTTATTTAATTACATACTATTTAAAATACAAATATATTTTTTAATACATGATAAAAATATATTTGTAATTCTTTCATTACTTTTATGTATTTTACTAAGAATTTAGTTTCTCTCATCTGGCTTTATTATTTCTACGTTATAGTCCATAAACAATCCACTTTCTACTACTCCAACTATAGATTTTATATCTTCTTCCAATCCGTCATATATTTCTACAAATTTTGTATCTAAGATTACATTTCCACTCTCTGTAATAACTGGACCATCCTTTTTTTCTGCTTTTCTCAAAATAGCTTGGATGGCTCCTAAATCTTCTAATGCTTCTTTTGCACTATTTACAGCTTCTGGTATTACTTCTATTGGTATATTTAAGTCATTATTGTTATTTTCAAACTCATTTACAATTTTGCTATTATCTACTAAAATATATGTTATTCCAGCATTTGCTATATTCAATTTTTCTTTAAGCATTGCTGCTCCTCTTCCTTTTATAAGCCAATTTTGTTTATTAACCTTGTCTGCTCCGTCAAATCCCCAATCTGGTTTATAAGATAATATACTTGTTGTTGGAATTTTTAAGTCTTGACATAACACTTTCATTTCATATGAAGTTGGTATTGCTAAAATATTTAAATTTTCTTTTTCTATTTTATTTGCAATTTCTATAGCTGCTAAATATGATGTAGATCCTGACCCAAAACCAATTACATCTCCATCTTTAACCTTTTCAGCTACTTTTCTAGCTACTTCTAATTTTTCTTCTTTATTTGTTATGTTATTTGGAATAATATCCTCAGAAATATTATTTAACCATTCCATATTTTTTCCTCCTTATACTTTATTATTATCTTACTTAAGTTGTAACACTCAATAGATTGTAATTTTCATATTTGTACCTTAAAATATGCATATAATACTAAAAATAAGTGTTCTAATTAAAACTTCTAGTATTAGCCTATACAAATATAATTTAACACCTATTTTATTTATTTCTTCATATTTATTTAAAACATGTGTTATCTCTTCATCTGTAAGCAAATTGCTACTTTTCATATAATCTTCTGCTACATATTTAGCTTTTACCATTGCATCATTTTCTAAATAAGAACGCACAATATAGTATACAACACCTGTTAAAATAAATATTGCAATCCAAACCATTTCATTTATTATATTAAAAAGCTTTAAAATAATTAAAACTATAAAAAATAAATTGTATAAATTTGTATATATAAAATTAAACCATAAAATAGCTTTATCTTGCACAGAATGTATGCATTCATGTGCAATAGTTTGAACATATGTAATAGTATTTTTTATATTTGCTATTATTATATTATCTGTTAATACAACATATATACTTGTTGTATCTTTTGGGTTATCACTATTTTTTATTTTTGTATGATTATTATTTAACTCTTTTAAAATTGATTTTGCTATATCTTCACTTTCTGGAAGTTTACTTAAAATCTTAATTTCTTCTTTGTTAAAAGCTAATTCTTTTAACTTTTTAATATCTTTAATTTTTATATTTAACGCAAACTTTATAATAATAGCTACTAAAATTATTACAAAACTTATTATTATATATTCCATTACAATACATCCTTTATAGCTTCTGCAATTATTTTATTTACATCTGCTATCATAATATTAAATTTAACTTCCAAATCGAAATATTCTTTTATTTTTTTATCTTGCACAAGCATTGTATACATTTCTTGCAATTTTTTAGTTTTATCTTCACTTTCACCTTTTCCTTGATAATCTAGCAATTGAACTTCATATCTTAATTTTTCAAAGTCATTTACCTTACTTTTTGTTTCTGGATTACTTGTTATTTCTTCTTTTGCTTTTTTATAGTCTTTATATTCATTTGACTCTCTAATTTCACTTGCCAAGCGATTTGCTGTATCATAAATATTCATATCTTTTCTCCTTTACAAAAATAAACTTGTTATAAAAACTATAACAAGTTTATCATTAATTTTATAGATTGTAAACAATTATTATGCATATGCATGTCTCTTTCTAAATTTCAACAAGTTAATTACCTCATTGTCTGTATTGCGTGCTTTAGTTGTCTTTTTAGCTTTTTCTTGTTCTAGTTGTTCTGCCTGTCTTTGTGCCATTGTCTTAGAAATAGCTAATTCATATATATAATGTGTATCTTGAGCAATTTTTTGCCAATTAAATTCATCTTTTACTTTATTTTTAGCATTTTTTGTAACATTCATCGCAAGTTGTGGATCAAATAATAAACTTAAAACTGAATCTGCAATTGAATTTGGATTTCCTGTATAACTTTTCATGCCATTTACGCCATGTTCTACAATTTCATTTAAACCACCAATATCTGAAACAACTGTTGGAATTCCTGCAAGCATTGCCTCTAATGCAACAATTCCAAATGGTTCATATGTACTTGGAAATACTGCTACATCGGCACATTTGTACATTTTTTGTACTTCTTTTTGATTCAAATATCCAGTAAAATATACTTTATTAGAAAGCCCCATTGAATCTACTTGAGATTTTAATTCGTCTATCATTCCGCCTTTTCCTGCAATTACTAGCTTAGAATCATGATAATTTTCTAATATCTTTGGCATTGCAGAAATTAAATGTTGTACTCCCTTTTCATAAACAAGTCTTCCAACATAAAGTATTATTTTTTCATTGTCCATTGCAAATCTTCTTCTAAAGTCGTAATCTCTATCTATACCAGTAAAGTTGTTTAAATTTATTCCATTTGGTATTACACTAATTTTGTCAAAAGGAAGTCCAAATAGGCCTTGTACATGTCCTTTCATATAATTACTATTAACTATTACTTCTGTTGCTTCATATGTTAAAAGCCATTCTGTATCATTTATATATCTTTGTGTATCATCATGTATTCCTGAGTTTCTTCCTGCTTCTGTTGCATGTATTGTAGCTACCATAGGTAAATTAAAAGATTGTTTTAAAGATTTAGCTGCATATGTAACAAGCCAATCATGTGCATGAATAACGTCAAATCCACCCTCTTTGTTTATTACTTCTGTCGCTTTTGCAATCATATTAAAATTAAGTTGCATAATCCAATCTATGAAATTATTTGGATGTATCATGTAATTGTCTACTCTATATACTTCTACACCTTTGTCATTTTCGTATTCTGGTACATTTCCGTCCCTATATGTAATTACAGTAACCTCATGTCCATCCTTAATTAATCTTTTTGATAAATCATGCACTACTCTAGCTATTCCACCTACTATCCTTGGTGGATATTCCCATGTTAACATTAAAATTTTCATCTATGGTTAGCCCCTTTCCATATTTTTCCTTCGTTTTATACTCTTATTTGATATTGTATACAATTTTTTTACAAATGTAAACATTTTTCGCAAATTTTTTTGTAAGAAATTCCATAAAAAATAAAATTCATAAAATTTGAATTAATATTAATTAGTTAAATGAAAACCTTAAAAAAATTTTTGTATAATTCTAGAAAATTCGGAAAATATATAATTATAAATTTAATTGGAGGTTGATTTTAATGGGAATTGAAAAACATTTAAGTATAACAGGCTCTTCAACTGTTTCTTGGAAAGATGCTGTAGTTCAGGCAGTAAGCGAAGCATCAAAAACAATAGATTACCTATCTTCTGTACGTGTTCTTGACCAAAGAGCTCAAATAGACGGAAAAAAGCTAACACAATATTTTGTTGATTTGGACATTTCTTTTATTATAGACAGAGATAGAGATTAAACACTATCATTTAAAGAATTATCATTTTCAAAAAATTATGAATTACAAAAAATTATGAATTACAAAAAATTATATCAGAAAGGAATGATTTTAAATGGAAAATAACCCTTTAGAAACAAAACAAGAATATAGTAAATATGTAGACAAAAAATCTCCTAACTCTCCTATCTTAAAAAATTGCTTTAATGCATTTTGGGTTGGAGGATTAATTTGTTCAATTGGTCAAATTATATTATTTTATTGTAAATATAAAGGCTTAGATGAAACAACTTCTGCAACAATTGTTTCTATTATTTTAATTGGTTTATCTGCACTTCTAACAAGTCTTAATATTTTTAACAGAATTGGAAAATTTGCTGGTGCAGGTTCATTAATACCTATTACAGGTTTTGCAAATTCTATTGTTTCACCTGCCATAGAATACAAATCTGAAGGATATATTATGGGTGTGGGCGGAAAAATGTTTACTGTTGCAGGTCCAGTACTTGTTTTTGGTATATCTACTTCTGTAATAATAGGCATAGTTGCATCATTTTTTTAAATTAAATTAAATTAAACAATATTATAAAAAATATAATTATTATAATTACTAAAATTATTATTATTATTAAAATTAATAATATTACTAATTTTAATAATATTACTCTATTACTACTATAGTACTGTTACTCTAATTCTTATAGATACTACAGTTTAAATTTTGTAATAATATTTTATTTTTAATATGTTTTATTTTGTATAAAATTACAGGGTTTATAGATAAAACCTTAAAAATCTAAATTTATATAAGGAGTTTATGGAATATTTAAAATAGAAATTTTTATATAAAATAAATTATTATATTTAATCTATTTTTAATAAACCATATATTTTATTTATGGAAAGACTTGGAAAACAAACTATAAAATTTAATACTCCTCCAACTATTTTAGAAACCGCTTCTATTGTTGGTCCTAAAGAAGGACAAGGTCCACTTGCTAAGTATTTTGACCAATGTTTAGAAGATGAGTTTTGGGGAGAAAAAACTTGGGAAAAAGCAGAAAGTAAAATTATAAGAGAAAATGTAAATACATTAATTTTTAAATCTGGAATTCCGATTGAGAAAATAGATTATTGTTTCGCAGGTGATCTTTTAAATCAATGTATTTCTACTAATTTTGGTTTGAGAGATACAAACATTCCATTTTTCGGAATTTTTGGTGCTTGCTCTACATTTGTTGAAGGTTTATGTATTGGTAGCGTTTTTATAGATGGTGGTGGTGCAACAAATGTACTTTGTGCTACTTCTAGTCATTTTTGTAGTGCAGAAAAGCAATTTAGGTTTCCTCTAGAGCTTGGAAATCAACGTACACCTTCGGCACAATGGACAGTTACAGGCTCTGGTGCAGCAATTTTAAGTAAAAATGGTACTGGTCCTTTTGTTACACACATTACTCCTGGAAGAATTATAGACATGGGTATAAAAGATGCAAATAATATGGGAGCTGCAATGGCACCTGCTGCACTAGATACGCTAATTACACATTTTCAAGATACAGGTAGAAAGCCAAGTTATTATGACTTAATAATTACTGGTGATTTAGGCTATATTGGAAAAGATATATTAACAGACCTTGCTAAAACAAAAGGTTATAATATAAAAAGTAATTATAATGATTGTGGAGTTCTTATTTTTAACAAAGATGAACAAGATACTCACTCTGGTGGTAGCGGTTGTGCTTGCATAGCAACAACTTTCTCTGGATTTTTATTTAAACAATTGAAGGATAGAAAAATAAATAAAATTTTGCTTATTGCAACTGGTGCTTTAATGAATGCCACAAGTTCACAGCAAGGAGAATCTATTCCTGGAATTGCTCATGCAATCGCTATAGAAAATTAACAGAAAGGATTATAATAGATATGGAATTTTTACAAAGTATTGATTGGATGTTACTGCTAAGATGTTTTATTGTTGGTGGTTTAATATGTGTAATTGGACAAATTCTAATAGATAAAACAAAATTAACATCTGCAAGAATTTTAGTTTTATTCGTAACCATTGGTGCTATTTTAGGTGGTTTAGGTATTTATAAATATTTAATAGACTTTGCAGGAGCAGGTGCAACAGTTCCCCTTTTAGGATTTGGAGCTAACTTAGCAAAAGGTGCTATACAGGAAGTTCAAAATATAGGATTACTTGGTGCATTTGTAGGTGGAGTTAAAGCTTCTGCTGGTGGAATTGCAGCTGCGATATTCTTTGGTTATATTGCTTCACTTCTAGCAAAACCTAAAATAAAAAAACAATAAGTTTATAAAATATTTTTATATTATTTGTGTTGATACCTAAATATTTTGAAAACAAAAAACAATAAGCTTATAAAATAGGAACCATCCCTATTTTATAAGCTTACTTACATATTATATCAACTATAATTTGTTATATTTTCTAGTTATATGCTTTCATTTTATACACAATATAACATAGCTTTTTTATTTATTAAATATATACAATTTTTAGTTTTTTATAAAGAATATAAATAAACTAAAAAGCAAAAATATCTAATAAATTTTATTTTGCTTTTTTAGCTATTTCTGCAAATGCTTTTGGATCTGTAACAGCTATTTCAGCTAACATTTTTCTGTTTATAACAATGTTTGCTTTCTTTAATCCATTAATTAATTTGCTGTATGTTAATCCATTTTGTCTTGCAGCAGCATTTATTCTAGCAATCCATAATTTTCTAAAATTGCTCTTTCTATCTTTTCTTCCTACATAAGCATATTGTCCAGATTTCATAACAGCTTGTTTTGCCATTCTAAATCTGTAATGTTTTGCTCCATAATAACCTTTTGCTCTTTTTAATATTTTTTTATGTTTTTTACGTGTAATTAATGCTGTTTTTACTCTTGCCATTCTATTTCACCTTTCTTTCATTTCATATTTTCATTTTAGTTGCCATATGGCAATAATCTTTTAATTCCTGCTTTACAAGTTTTATCTGCATAAGCATCTTGAACTTTTCCTCTTGATCTTGCTCTTGTTGATTTGTTAGATAAAAGATGTCTTCTATTTGATTTTGTTCTTTTAACTTTTCCAGTAGCTGTATAAGAATATCTTTTCTTAGCTGCTTTATTTGTCTTTAATTTTGGCATATAAATTCCTCCTTTTAATTTTTATAAGTAAGTAATTACTTAAATTTATATTACTTATCAGCTTTTTTAGCTAATATAATAAACATATTTTTTCCTTCTAATAAAGGTTTCTTTTCAACAGTAGAAATTTCTGCAAGTTCTTCTATAAACTTATTTAAAACTTGTTCTCCTAGTTTTAAATAATTCATTTCTCTTCCTCTAAATCTAACTGTTATTTTAACCTTATTGCCATCTTCTATAAATTTTTGTGCATTTTTTAATTTAAACTCAAAGTCGTGTTGCTCTATATTTGGAGTAATACGAATTTCTTTAATTTCAAATATCTTTTGCTTTTTCTTAGCTTCTTTTTCTTTCTTAGATTGCTCAAATTTGTATTTTCCATAGTTCATTATTTTGCAAACTGGAATTTCTGCATTTGGTGCAACTAATACTAAGTCTAATTTTTTTTCATAAGCCAAGTCTAATGCATCATGTATGCCCATTACTCCTCTTTTTTCGCCTTGCTCATCAATTACTTGAACCTTGTTTGCTTTAATTTGTTCATTAATTGGCAATTCTTGTTTAATAATAAAACACCTCCTAAATATACAAGTGCAATTTTACTGATATTTTTAAACTTTTGACACAATATATATTTTTTACAATATGTAAACTTAAAGTGTAAAAAGCAATAAAAAAATTGACTTGTAAAAAGCCAATCCACACCAAAATAAATATTTATAATATATATTTTATAACCTTTTTCCATTAAGATAAGGTGAGAAGTGGATTGCTTCTTCTTTAAACTACTTTATAATAATACTATATTTTTATTAGATTGTCAAGTATATTTGTTTAGGTTTATATATGTTTTGTTTAAATTTATTTACGTTTCCCAATGACTTTTTCAAAATTGCATTAACTTTTTTAATTAACCTGTTTTCTAATGTATGGTTCTAATTTATTTATAAATTTTTTAATAATTCAAATTATAAAATGTTAAAAACCCAAAATTTATGATATTTATAAATTTTGGATTTTATGATATTTATAAATTATTTTACCTAATTTTGAGGAGGATTTACATATTTTAATGGGTCTTGTGTATATCCATTTACTCTTACTTCAAAATGGCAGTGTGGTCCTGTTGAATTTCCTGTAGAGCCCACTTCCATTATTAAGTCTCCTTGCTTTACTACTTTACCTTTTTCAGTTAATATTTTTTGTCCATGTGCATATAGTGTTGTAATTCCATTTCCATGGTCTATCATTACACAGTTTCCATAACTACCTAATTCTCCTGCATATGAAACTATTCCATCTAATGCAGCAACTATAGGTGCTCCAAAACCTGCTCCTCCTATATCTAGTCCTTGATGTAATTTTACTACTCCTTGTATTGGATGTTCTCTATATCCATAAGGTGATGTTATTACTGTTCCATTTACTGCTACAGGCCAAATTAAATATCCTCCTGTAAATTGTATATTTACATTTGGTGTGGTAGAAATTTGCATAATTAACATTTCTATTCTTAATTGTTCGTTTTTGTAAGCAGTTATTTCGTCATTAAGTTTCTTTTCATTTTCTTGTAAACTATTTACATATCCTTGCTGCAAACTCCTTGTATTATTAAGTACAATAGACATTTGCTCTGCCTTTGCTTTTATTATTTTTGTCTGAGCATTCTCATTTTCTATTTTTTGTTTATATAAACTTATTTCTTCTTTCTTTTTATAAACTTCATTCATGGTGTCAATATCTACTTCTGTTATTTGCCTCATAAAATAAATAGAAGATAAAAAGTCAGGTAAACTTTTTGATCTTAATAAAACATCTAAATATGATACCTCTCCTGCTTTAGATATTGCTACAAGCCTTTTCCTTACTATCTCGTCTTTTTCATTATATTCCTTGGTTGTTTCTTCTAATTCTTTTGTCATAGATTTTATAGATTCTTCATAACTATTTACTTTTTTATTTAAATCATTTATTTGTGCCTCATAACTTCTTATAGAATCATCTAACTTTTGAATTTGAATCATAGTATTTGACATTTCGTTTTGTATATATTCTAATTGCAAACTAGATTGATTTATTTTTTCTTCTACTTCCTCTTTTTGTTGATTTAAATTATCTATAGTATTATCTGTAGCTTGATTTTTCTCTGTATTAGAACTTTGATTATTCTGAGTGTTTGTATTGTCTTGTTCCATGGCTGCTATAAACATATCTGTACTTGTAGTATCTAATTCTTTACCTTTTAAATTGCCTTTGTTTATAATCTCGCTGTTTGCTATAACTGTAGCAGAATAACTTAATATTAAAACTAAAGCAAGGAGAGTGCAAAGTATTTTATTCCTCAATTTTACTTAGCCTCCTCCTTGTATTATTTATAATGTTTAATATGTACATTTATTTAATATTTATAAATTTATTACCAGTGTGCATAATTTAATGGGTTTACCTCATATCCATAATATGGTCTAGTTAATACCTCAAAATGTAAATGTGGTCCACTTCCAATTCCTGAATTACCACTTCTTGCAATTTGTTGTCCTCTTTTTACATATTGTCCTGCACTTACATTTGAACTACTTAAATGTTGATATCTTGTATATAAATTATTTCCATGTTTTATTAATACAAATAATCCTCTTACTCCTGTATATTGGACATCTAGTACATAACCATCTGCTGAAGAATAAACTGGTGTACCTGTAGAAACTCCTATATCTATTCCTCTATGATATGTACTTGCACCTGGAACAGGTGATTCTCTATTTCCAAAATATGATGTAATTGCATTATAGTTTGGTGAACTTGTAGATATAGGCCATCCTAATGTGCCAGAAAAACTTCCTGTATATATTCCATTTTTATTAGCTTCTTCTTCTTTCTTTTTTATCGCAGCATCTATTTGTCTTAGCTTTGACTTATAATCCTCTAATTCTGCTTTTACTTTTTTATCTTCTGCACTTAAACTTGCAACTTTTTCTTCTTTTGCCTGTTTATTTACAGCTAATTGTTTTTGTTTTGCTTCAACAGATTTTTTTGATGTATCCAATTCTGACTTTTCAGATTCTAATTCTTTTTTTACTTTTTCTATTTGTTTCTGACTTTTTTCTATTTCTTCCATCATTTGATTATCTGCTTCTGTTAACTCTGAAACAATATGTGCATTTGAAATAAAGTCCATAAAATTATCTGAACCTAGTAATACATCTAAATAACTAATTTGTCCATATTTTTGTGCAAATACTAGTTTTTCTTGCAATTGTTTATCTTTTTGTTTGTAATCCTCTTCTAGTTGTTTAATTTCTTCTTTTTTCTTTTCTATATCTGACTCTAGTGAAGAAATCTCACTTTCTAGGTTTTCTATCTCAACTTCATATTTACCTATTGAATTTTCTATAGATTCAATTTCATCTAAAGCTGTTGCCCTTTCTTCCTTTATTTCGTCACGTCTAGATTCCTGCTCTTTTATTGTTGCATTTATATCTGATGCTTGGTCTTGTAAATCTTGTAAACTATCTGCCATTACAGTTGTTGTAAATCCTAACAGCATTATTCCTGCTAGAAAAACTGAAATAACTTTTCTTTTCATATAGTTTCCCTCACTTTTTATTTTATATACTATTTTTAACGTTTTTAATTTTTAAAATTCTTTTGTTTCTTATTTTTGCTTTTGTTATTTTTGTTTTTTATTTAATTTTGCTTAATATCTGAAATTACATTGTATTATTCTGTATTTTAAATTATTTCATATTATATTTTGCTTCTTAATTATTTTCAGTAAATTTCTAATTTCATAATTTACTATACTTCTAAGTATTTTCTCATAGAAATTATACTTCCTATAACACCAATTCCTATTCCAAGGCATAAGTAAACTATTAAAACTAATCCAAACATGTCTGAGAATGAAATAATTCCTAATGGTAATGATGTTGATTGTAATAAGTTTAATACTGCATTTGTTGTACCATTATAAGCTAATCCTAATAATAATATAGATATTAAGGCAGATATAACTCCAATAATAATACCTTCTACAACAAATGGCCATCTAATAAATCCATTGGTTGCTCCAACATATTTCATAATTGATATTTCTTTTCTTCTTGCATGTACTGTTAGTTTTATTGTATTTGTAATAATAAATATAGAAATAAGTACTAATAAAACAAGAATTACAATTGATGCTGTGTTTATTCCATTTGCTATTTTTATAAGAGTATTTATTGTATTTGACCTAATTTCTACATTATCTACAATATCATTTTTTTCTATTGCATCTTTTACTTGTTCACTTTTTTCTAAGTCTGTAAGAGTTACTACATATGAATCTTGCAATGGATTTCTGTCACCCTCATACATTTCTACCATTTCAGGTTTATCTTTAAAAATAGAATCTTTTATTTGGTTTAAACTTTCATCTCTTGTTCTGAAAACTACTGTATTAACACCATCTAAATTTCTAATTTGCTCACCCAATTTAGTTTTTTGTTCTTGAGTTATGGTATCATCATTTTTTATGAATACTTGCATTCCTTGCTGTCTTTCTATGTCTTCAATCATATGATTAACATTTTCACCAATTGCAAAGAAAATACCAAATATAAACATTGTTGCACACATTATAACTAAAGATGCAACTGTTGATTTTTTGTTTTTGAATACATTTCTAAATCCTTCACTTATTAAATATCCTAACACAATTACACCTCACTATTATAGCCACCTTTTTTGTCGTCTCTAATAATGTGGCCATCTTCTATTTGTATTACTCTTTTTTTCATTTTGTCTACTATGTCTTTTGCATGTGTTGCTACAACTACTGTTGTTCCTCTTTTATTAATGTCATCTAATAATGTCATAATATCCCATGCTGTATCTGGGTCTAAATTTCCTGTAGGCTCGTCCGCAATAAGCATTGATGGGTTGTTTACTAAAGCTCTCGCTAATGCAACTCTTTGTTGCTCACCACCAGATAACTCATTTGGATAAACTTTTGCTTTATTACTTAATCCAACAAGAGACAAAACCATTGGAACTTGTCTTCTTATATGCCTTTTTGTTGCATTAACAATATACATTGCAAAAGCAACATTATCATAAACCGTTTTATCTGGCAAAAGTCTGAAGTCTTGAAAAACAACTCCCATACTTCTTCTTAAAAATGGAACCCTTTTTGGTTTTAAATATGTTGTATCTTTTCCATTAATTATAATATTACCAGATGTAGGATTTTCTTCTTTTAATATTAGTTTAATTAATGTTGATTTTCCTGAACCAGAAGTACCTACTAAAAATGCAAACTCTCCCTTTTCTATGTTAAAATTTGCTTTATGCACTGCTTCTGTACCTGTATCATATGTTTTACTAACGTTTCTAAATTCAATCATCAGTATCTCCTCGTCACTTTCTGACATTATTTAATAAATTACAACATAATAATAACAATAAAACCATTTATTTGCAATATATTTTTTAATAAAATTTACAGAAAATTTACATTTGGTTAATTTTAATTTTTTATATAAAATATTATAGTAAAAATTGCCTAAAATGTAGGAGTAAATGTTACTTATTAACATTTACTCCTATTATTCCACCTATAATTCCAGCAATCATCCCACATCCTATCATTATGAGTGAACTTAATTCTAAACTAAAATCCATAAATATCATGCTAGATATTATGTATAAAATTAACATATATACAATTCCAACAATAGCTCCATTTAAAATTCCGTTTTGTTGTATCTTTCTTGTACTAAAATAGCTTCCTATTAAAATACTAATTCCTACTACTGCTAAGACTACAGGTGTTATACTCGTTTCTGATAAATTTGTATAAGTAAGCAATACTGCAAATACTATTAAAAATATTGTAGATGTAATAATTGCAAATAAACTTCCTTTAATAACTCTAATACTATTATCTTTTATATTGCTACCACTTCCATCTCTAAATATATTATCTTTTATATTTTCCTTAGTTTTAGAATTTCTGTTTTCTTTTATATTACTTCCAATTCCCATAAAAACTTATCCCTTCCTGCTTTTAATATTCAAAGATACATATAATATAAAACTATCAAACATATTATATCTTTATATTTTATTTTTCTATATAATTATTTTTGCATCTTATATTTTCTTTTTATCTAATTAATTATTTTTGTATCTTTAATTTATATAAATATATGATATATTACAAATTTGTATGACTATTTTTAGAGTTATAACTAAATCTAGATTTATTAATTGATAAGACTTTTACATTTTTTAGACAATGAAATTAAATATAAACTGTTTTGTTACTTTTAAACATAAAATTAGAGATAAACCAACTAACTAAAAATCATAAATTTGAATTTAGTTTATAACTGGATTATCCCTATTCTTATTTTTTAATTTTATTTATATTTTCAATTTTAATTTTATTTTTATTCTTATTTTTTTAAATTATTGTTACTATTTTTTATTATTTAAAATATAGTTCTGGATCTAAGTTTTCAGAATTGTGTAATATTTCAAAATGAAGATGTGGTTCATCTGCAATCTCAAATGTAGCAGTATTTCCTACAGTTCCTATTGTTTGTCCTTTTTCTACTTTTTCTCCAACTACTACAAACTCTGTTGATAATAGGTTAGAGTATACTGTAGTATAATCATTTGTATGCTCTATTATTATCGTTAAACCATATCTAGGGTCATTTTTTATAGATTTTACTGTTCCTGATTCTGATGCTTTTACTACTGTTGTTTTATCTGCTTTTATGTCTATTCCATTATGTGTTACCCATTCCCCCAAAGTATTTGAATATACTAAATTTGTTTTTGCAAATTTCTTTACAATTTCACCTTCTACAGGCATTTGAAATACTGGATTTTTTGCTTCTTCCTTCTCTTTTTTTGTATCCTCTGCATTTTTTTCTGTAGATTTATTTTCTGTTTTCTTATTTGCACTATCTTCTTTATTTGCCTTTACACTTTCGCTTCCTTCGTTATTTTGCGAATTACTTTTACTACTGTTACTTTCTTCGTTATTTGTGTTTTTATTTGAATTACTATTTAAACTTTGCTCACTATTTCGGCTGTTATTAGCTGTATCTTCGTTTTTTGCAGTTTCTTCCATCTTGCTTGTGTTAACAGCTATTTTGTCAATATTATTTTCTGTTATTTCATTTTGTGATTCATTCACTGTTTTTCCAAATGAGCTACTAGTTTCTTCATAATCTTCTGCTATTGAATTTATTTGGCCTATTTCTTCATAGTCCTCATTCCATTGTTTATTATACATATAAAAAACTATCGCAAATATTATTATAGCAAGTACAAAAATAGCTCCTGTTATATATAATATTTTCTTTGTATCAAAATTATCATCATTTTGATTTCTTCTCATATCTCTTCTCATCATAAAATATTTCCTCCTTAAAAATTAGTTAATATAATTATTTACTAATTTTAGAAAAATATACAAAAAAATATTACATATCTACTATATCTACACCTGTATAATAATGTTTTATTATTTCTTCAAAATTCTTGCCTTGCTTTGCTAAACTATCTGCTCCTGTTTGGCTCATTCCAACACCATGCCCATATCCAATTACCTCAAATTTTATATTATCTCCTTCTATAGAAAATTTAAAATTAGCAGATCTTAAAGAAAGTATATTCCTAACTTCCACTCCGCTTAACTCTAAATTTCCAATTTGTATTGTTTTCACTCTATTTCCCTCAGTATATTCTTTTACTTTTATACAATCCTTTTTAGAAAAATCAATTTCAAAATCTCTATGTTTTTCTTTTATTTTCTTTACTAATTCATCCTTTTTTATAATTATTTCTGATTTATATTGGCTATATGCATCTTCTCCATCTGTTTGTACTGCTTGTAAATAAGGATAATTACTTCCTCCCCATACATTTATAGGGCTTTCTGTTTTTCCACCACTATTTGAATGAAAAAAAGCATTTATTACATTTCCCTTATATGTAATAATTTTACCTTGAGTATTATTTACTGCATTAACAATTTTATTCCAATTACTATCTCTTTCTTTTTCATTCCACTTTGCAAGTCTATCTTCTTTGGAAATCCAAGCTTGACAACATGAAGCACTATCACAAATGTCAGCATTATCTCCTTTATGTTTTCCGTTTACTATTTTGTATTTTATACAAAGTATATGTTCTTGCCACAACTGCCTGAGCTTTAAGTGCTTCTTCTTCAAAACTTGCTGGCATCTCAGCAGATACAACACCATATAAATATTCGTCTAATGGTACTTTTTCAGTTTTTTTTGTACTTGTATGATATAGAGTTATTTCTTTATAATTTTTATAGTCATATGTAGATTTTGTAACTTGCTCTATTTCTATGTTCTTGTTTTCCTCTTCATTTTCAATTGTTTTTGCAGTATTTTTACTTTGAGGAGTAAAAATTACTGGAAGAAAAAAGCAAATAAGTACAAATATAATCAAATATAATAAAACTCTTTTCATTTATATCTGTATAATTAATCTTTTCAATAATTGATTAATTCCTTATGTATATTTAGGTTTTAAGTTTTACCTATAAACTTTTATACTATTAATTTTACTTTCATTTTTTCTAATATTCTTTTTTCTATTCTAGAAATTTGTACTTGAGAAGTTTTTAATATTTTTGCTACTTCTGATTGTGTCCTTCCTTTATAATATCTAAGCATAATTATTTGTTTCTCTTCTCCATTTAAATTTTCTATTAATTGCTCCAAAGACAATTTATTTACAATTTCACTCTGCTCATCTATATTACTACTTATAGTATCTATCAAAGTTGGTCCATCTTCTTGGTCTGTTGTACTATTATATATTGACTCAACCGGATTAAAACTATCTAAAGCAAATGCAATTTCTTCTTTAGATACTCTTAACTTTTTTGCAACTTCAACTATACTAATATCTTGGCCAGTTTTTCTTAAATGCTCTCTTTGTATTTCCATTGCCTTTTTTCCTAAATCTTTTATACTTCTGCTTATCTTTATTGGTCCATCATCTCTTATATGTCTTTTTACTTCTCCCATGATATATGGAACAGCATATGTACTAAGCTTTACATCAAATGTTGTGTCGAACTTTTTTATACTTTTTATAAAACCAAGTACTCCAATTTGATATAAATCGTCTGTTTCCACACCTCTATCTTTAAATCTACGAATAATGCTCCAAATAAGGCCCTTATTTTTCTCTATTAGCTGCTCCATTATGTCTTCATTACCATTTTGAGCTTTAATAATATCTCTTAAGTCATTATTAAAGTCCTCTTCGTTTTCAACATTATTCACTAGAATACCTCCTGCTATAAAAATAAATTCCTCACTTTGCTATGTATTTACTATTTTTATGTGTTTGCACATTCTTTACTTTCTATAGTATTGGTATTTTCAGCCTTTTTTATTTTCTTTTTCATTATAATTTTGGTTCCAATTCCGACAACAGAACTAATTTCTACTTCATCCATAAAGCTTTCCATAATTGTAAAACCCATGCCAGACCTTTCTAAATTTGCTTTTGTTGTGTAAAGAGGTCGTCTTGCAAGTTCTATATTTTCTATTCCTTTTCCATTGTCAGAAATCTCTATTTCTACCATATTGTTAATAAGTCTTGTAACAATTTTTACAATACCATCTGTATCTTCATATGCATGAATAATGCAATTTGTAACAGCTTCTGAAACAGCAGTTTTTATATCTGAAATTTCCTCAATTGTAGGATCTAGTTGAGATGCAAAAGCAGCAACAGTAATACGTGCAAAAGCCTCATTACTTGATTTACTTAAAAACTCCAACTTCATTTCATTATCATATAAACCTTTCATTTAACAGACTTTCCTTTCATTATTAATTTTAATTATTCTTGTAATTCCACTCATTTCTAAAACTTTTTTTACAGAAGGTCTTGCATTAACTATTTCAACATCTCCTCCAAATAATTTAGCAACTTTATACCTTCCTATAATCAATCCTATTCCTGCACTGTCCATAAAAGAAACTTCATTAAAATCAAATAAAACTTTTCTAGGCATATATCTTGTAATTTCATTATCCATTTTCCTCCTTATTTTTTCTGTAGTATGGTGATCAATCTCTTCTGTTACTTTTAAAATTAATAGCTTGTCCAAATCTTTATATTCACTTTTCAAAATTATCCCCCTTTCTTTTACTTATGTATTATAATTCTTTTTCCATATTTTTCCTATAGCAAAAAATGAGAAGTTTTGACGAAAGCATAAAAACTTCTCGACACTTTTCGCAGTTTTATAAGTTTTAAAATAAAAAACAGATTAAACAAGTTTTATTTTCTTATTTAATCTGTTTTTTATTTTTTAATTATTGAATTTTTAATATTTGTCGCTTTTAGTATATTAGCTTTTAATATTTTAAATCTCTTTACTTTCAGTATTTTTTAGCTTTTATATTTTACAATTATATTATATTTCCTTAAGTCTATATTTTGCCTTTATATTATATTTCTTTACGTTCATATTTTGTTTTTATTATATTTTTGTAATTTTATATTCTATAAAATTAAGATTTGTTACCAATTTCTAAAAGTCTACTTTCTACTAAAACAAGCATATCTTCATATTTTGCTTTTTTGTCCTTTTCTTCTTGTATTTTTTCTGCTGGAGCCTTATTTACAAAACCTGGATTACTTAGCATTTTTGTGGCTCTTTGTATTTCGCTTTGTAGTCTTTCTTTTTCTTTTTGTAATCTTTCCTTCTCTTCTACTATATCTACAAGTTCTTCAAATGGCATATATAGTTCTACACCATTTGCTAATACTGCCATAGCATTTTGTGGTATTTCTTCTTTGTTGTCTTTTACTTGTATTTCACTTCCAAATCCTAATTTTAATAACCATGGTTCTGAATCTTTTACAGTTTCTTTTAAATCAGATGTTACAAATATTAATTTAGATTTTTTAGAAGGATGTACATTTCTTTGTACTCTTATATTTCTTATTCCTATTATTATATTTTTTAATTCTTCTACTGCTTGTATTTCTTTTTCATAATTCAAATTATTATCATATTCTGGCCATTTAGAAATCATTATACTTTCATCATTATTATATAATTTTGTATAAATTTCTTCTGTAATAAATGGCATAATTGGATGTAATAATTTTAAACTGTCTGCTAGCACTTTATTTAAAGTATACATAGCTGCTAATTTTGTTTTGTCATTTTCATTATATAATCTTGGTTTTACCATTTCTATATACCAGTCACAAAATTCGTTCCAGATAAAGTCATATATTTTTTGAGCAAATACACCTAATTCAAATCCGTCTATGTTATTTGTAATTTCCGCTACTAAAACATTTAATTTTGATAAAATCCACTTGTCCGCATATGTTAAGTCGTCTTTTATATCTTTAAATTCTATTTCTTTATAATTTTCTAAATTTCCTAAAACGAATTTAGATGCATTCCATAATTTATTTGCAAAATTTGAAGCAGCTTCTAGTTTTTCTGGCATATATCTTATATCATTTCCAGGTGATATCCCTAATATTAATGAAAATCTTAGTGCATCTGTACCATATTTATCTATTACCTCTATTGGATCTATTCCATTTCCAAGGCTTTTTGACATTTTTCTTCCTTGTGAATCTCTTACTATGCCATGAATAAATACATTTTTAAATGGTGCTTTTCCTGTATGCTCAATTGCAGAAAATATCATTCTTGCAACCCAGAAGAAAATAATATCATATCCTGTAACTAATGTATCTGTTGGGTAAAAATATTTAAAATCTTCTGTTTGTTCTGGCCAGCCAAGTGTAGAAAATGGCCATAATGCAGAACTAAACCAAGTATCTAGCGTTTCGTCATCTTGCTCTATATTTTTGCTTCCACATTTATTACATTTTGTAATTTCACTTTCTGAAACTTGCATATTACCACACTCTTTACAATAATATGCTGGTATTCTATGTCCCCACCACAATTGTCTTGATATACACCAATCTCTAATATTTTCCATCCAATTAAAATATGTTTTGTCAAACCTCTCTGGAATAAATTTAACTTCTCCATTTCTAACAGCATCTATTGCTGGTTTTGCCAAAGTATCCATTTTTACAAACCATTGCTCAGATATTTTTGGCTCTATTCTATGATGGCATCTATAACATTTTCCTACATTATGTGTATAATCCTCTATTTTTACTAAAGCTCCTATTTCTTTTAGCTTTTCAACTATTTTTTCTCTTGCTTCATACAAATCCATTCCTTCATATTCAGGAACTAAGTCATTCATTTTTCCAGTTTCATCAAATACTTCTACAACTTCTAATCCGTGTCTTTCTCCTGACTCATAATCGTTAGGGTCATGAGCAGGTGTAAGTTTTACAGCACCTGTTCCAAATTCCTTTTCTACAAATTCATCTGCTACAACTGGAATTTCTTTATTCATAATTGGAAGTATTACTGTTTTTCCAACTAAGTCTTTATATCTTTCATCTGCAGGATGTACTGCAACTCCTGTATCTCCAAGCATTGTTTCTGGTCTAGTTGTTGCAACAATAACATATCTATTTTCTTCGCCTTTAACTTTGTATTTTATATGCCATAAATGTGTTGGCTCTTCTTCATATTCTACCTCTGCATCTGATATAGATGTTTTACAATATGGACACCAGTTTATCATCTTTTTGCCCTTGTAAATTAAACCTTTATTATATAACTCTACAAATACATGTTTTACTGCATTAGATAGTCCTTCATCCATTGTAAATCTTTCTCTATCCCAATCGCAAGAACATCCTAATTTTTTAATTTGGTTAATTATTATTCCACCATATTCTTTTTTCCATTCCCATGCTCTATTTAAAAATTCTTCTCTTCCTAAATCTTCTTTGCTTATTCCTTCTTCTTTTAATTTTGCAACTACTTTTGCCTCTGTAGCTATTGCTGCATGGTCTGTTCCTGGAAGCCATAAAGTATTATATCCTTGCATTCTTTTATATCTTATTAACAAATCTTGTATTGTTTCATCTAAAGCATGTCCCATATGTAATTTTCCAGTAATATTTGGTGGTGGAATTACTATAGTATATGGCTTTTTACTTTTATCTTCTGATGGTTTAAAATATCCACTTTCTTCCCAATTTTTATAAATTTTATCTTCAAAATCTTTTGGATTGAATTTACTTTCTAATGTATGTATTTTATTCATAATCTCAAATCCTTTCTGTTGCTTACTCTTATAAATCTATTTTTTGTTCTTCTTGTTTTTTTATATATTTTTTATCTGTTTTTTACAATTTTATAGTTTTATAATTTATAGCTTTTATTTTACTTTTACTAAATTAAAATTTAAATAATCTGAACTTACCAAATAAAATTCTATCCCATTTACATTTCCTTCTATTGCTTCATTATGTGAAGAACCATGTAAATGACCATAATAGCATTTTTTCACACCATATTCTTTTAATATTTCTATATATTTTCTTGTATATCCATTACTTAATCCAGCTTTACTTATAGGTGGATAATGCATAAATACTATAATTTCTTTATCATTTCCAAACTTGTTAATTCCATAATCTATAGATAATTTTAGTCTTATGCACTCTCTATTTAACATTTTTTCATTTTCTTCTGAGTCTGTTAAATTCCAACCTCTAGTTCCTACAATTAATACATTTTCTATTAAATATGCATTATTATATAAAAAATTTATATTACTAAAATTGTTTTCTTTTAAGTATTCATCCATTTTACTAATCCCCCCCCACCAATAATCGTGGTTACCTTTTAGCAAAATTTTATTTCCTGGAAGTTTTTCCAAATACTCAAAGTCTTTATAAGTGTCTTTTAAATACATTGCCCAAGAAAAGTCTCCAGGCAATATTACATAGTCTTCTTCTTTTACTTTATCTATCCAATTTTTTCTTATTTTATCTGCATGCCCATTCCAATTGTCACCAAATACATTCATAGGCTTATTTTGGCTGAACGACAGATGCAAATCTCCTATTGTATATATAGACACTTATTTTCCTCCAATTTTATTATTTATTATTTTTGTTTATTATATGGGTTATTTACACTTGTAATATATTTTGTATTTTAATTATATATATATATTCACATATTTATATCTACATTTGTAATATATTGTTTGATTTAAAATTTATCATTTTTATATTTTCATGTTTTCATGTTTTGATATAATGTTTATATATTTCTTTAATGTTTATATTGTTTTTAAATTAATAAATATACAATTATTTAAATTATAATAATTTTTAGTAATTTTATTTAATTGTATTATGAAATTTTTAAATTTGGTATTGCATTTAGTGTTAAATCAGATTTTTCTCCAGAAATATAACTATAATATCCAGCAGAAGCTATCATTGCAGCATTATCTGTACATAATATTGGATCTGGATAGTATATTTTTAAATTACTTGACTTTTCTAATTTTAAAAACTCATTTCTTATATATGAATTAGCAGAAACTCCACCTGCTAAAGCAATTGTTGATATATTTAACTTTTTTGCAGCTTTTAATGTATTTTGCACTAATATTTCTGTTACTGTTTTTTCAAAACTTGCACTTAAATCTGCTTTATTTATATCTGGATTTTTGTGATGTAAATTTATAACTGCTGTTTTTATTCCACTAAAGCTAAAGTCCAAATTATCCAAATGTGTTTTTGGAAGTTCTATGTTCGGCTCGCCTTCTTTTGCGAGCTTATCGACTTTAGGTCCTCCAGGATATCCTAATCCTATTACTCTTGCCACTTTATCAAAAGCTTCTCCTATAGCATCATCTCTAGTTTTACCTAATATTTCAAAATTGTTATAATCTTTTATATGTACTAAATGTGTATGCCCACCTGAAATTATTAAGCATAAAAAAGGTGGTTTTAATTCTAGATGTGATATGTAGTTTGCTGCAATATGTCCTTTAATATGATTTGTTCCAATTAAAGGCTTGTTTAAAGCATATGCTAGAGCTTTTCCATATGCTACTCCTACTAATAATGCCCCTACTAAACCAGGACCATATGTACAAGCAACTAAATCTACATCTTTAAATTCTTTTCCAGCTTCTTTTAATGCTGCTTTTGTAACTTCAGAGATTGCTTCTACATGGTTTCTTGAAGCTATTTCTGGCACTACACCACCAAATTTTTCATGTATTTTAATTTGAGAATTTATAACATTAGAAAGAACTTCTCTTCCATTTTTTACAATGGAAACAGAAGTCTCATCACAGCTTGATTCAATTCCTAAAGTTAATATATCTTTCATATATTATTGCCTCTCTTTGTTGAATTTTCTCTTTTATATTAAAATCCAAATAAGCTACCAATTCCACTAAATAATAAATTTGTTACTAAGCTTATTAATGGCGAAATTATATTACCTAATATTCCTAAAACCCATAATACTAAAAATAATATATAAAATAAGTATTCGTTACTTTCCATCCATGCTTTTGCTTTATATGGTAGAAAGTTTTTTAATATTTTTGAACCATCTAATGGTGGTATTGGTATTAGGTTAAATATTCCTAATCCTAAATTTACTAATACCGTAGACATTATAATAGTCATTACTATATTTCCAGCTTGTGTTACTGCAAAGGCTCCTGCAAACTTTTGTATTATAAAATAAACTACACAAAAGATTATTGCTAATATAAAGTTCATTATAGGACCTGCTGCGGAAACTATAGCTTCTCCTTTTGACATAGATATTGTTCTATTAAAATTTGTTGGATTAATTTGTACAGGCTTTCCCCATCCAACTCTTGCAAATAGTAACATTAATGAGCCTATTGGATCTAAATGTGCCAAAGGATTTAAGCTAAGCCTTCCTTGTAATCTTGGAGTATCATCTCCTAATTTATCTGCTGCAAAAGCATGTGCAAACTCATGAAATGTTATTGCTATTAAAACACCTGGTATACTGTATAATAGTGATAGTAATGCATTTGTATTTGATAGTAAACCTATCATCGAATACCCAGCTACTATTGCTAAAATAATATAAATAATCTTTTTATCTATATACACTAATCATTTTCCTTTCATTTTTTAAATTATGAATTAATCTAAAGGTTTCATTGAGCTTTTTATATTCGCCGTAACTCTATTTGTTACCTTTTTTGTTTTTTACTGTTCAAAAGTTACTATTTTTCTGTTGCTAAATTATGTTTGTTGAAATTTATTACCTATAATACCTTTTATAACTTTCATCTGTTCTATCTAATGTTCCATTAGTAATCATTTTTTCTATACTATTACTGATTGTTTTTTCACGGTCAAAGCTTGTATCTATAAATTTAAAGCCATATTTCAAAGCTTCCTCTTGAAGCACTTTGCTTTCCTCTATATGTCTTCTTAACAATTCAATTAATTCTTCATCTGATAAATTTCTAGTCCAGTCAAACTCGCTATCATATTTTCTCATTTGTTCCAATTTTTCTTCTGGAGTAATACTTGGATATCCCATATAAATAGCAGTTGACTCATCGTCATTTATCATTGATTTAGCAAAACTCGGTTTTAAAACTTCAAGGTCTATAATGCTATGCCTTGTATATTTAAATAAATTTGCACTATATGACTTTAAAAAACTTCTAAATTCATCGCTGTCTAAATTTCCATGTCTTATTCCTAGTTGTGGTGCTATTTCTGTCATTGTCTCAATTACTGCATCCATTATAATATGTGTATATCCATATTTCTTTTGCAATTCTATAGCTGTAGTTGTCTTCCCACATCTTGATGGACCTACTAAATATATATTTTTTAGTTTTTTCATAGTATACCTTTCTTTACTATATATTCTATTAATTTATTTACCTCTTCTTCATTACCGACATCAATTTTAATTGTATTTCCTTCTTCTTGCTTTTTTTGTAAATATATAATAATTATATTATTATGTTTTTCCAATAATTTATTAGCATTTTCCACTGATAATTTATCCACATCTATTAAATACCTTTCTTCCTTTTTAGACAAATTTTTCAGAAATTTATCTAAAAATTCAAGATATTGCTCTTTTTTAAATTCATAGGATTCTTTATCCGATGTTTCCTTAATTGTTTGAAACAATGCTTCTATTTTTGTATATGAAAATTCTAGTCTTTGTCTCAGTTTTTCTATGAAATATTCTTTTTTGTTTTTATCTTTTTCAATTAAAATAATAGTATTGATACTCATTATTTCTCTCCTTCTTTTACTCTATCTCAATGACAATTTTTTTAATGTGCTTGTATTAATTATCTGAAAGAGGTTTCATTGTAGGAAATAATAAAATATCTCTTATAGATGCTTCATCTGTAAGTAACATAATTAATCTATCTAAACCTATTCCAAGTCCACCTGTTGGAGGTAAACCATATTCCAAAGCATTTACGAAGTCAGTATCCATCATGTTTGCTTCTTCATCTCCAGCTTCTCTTGCTTTTACTTGTGCTAAAAATCTTTCATATTGGTCTATTGGGTCATTTAACTCTGAAAATGCATTTGCATATTCTCTACCACCAATAAATAATTCAAATCTTTGTGTCATTCTTGGGTCTTCTGGCACTTTTTTAGCAAGTGGAGAATTTTCTATTGGATAATTATAAACTATTGTTGGTTGAATTAGTGTTTCTTCTACTTTTTCGTCGAAGAACTGTGCTAAAATATCTCCTCTTGTTGTTTTTATTGGATCTATCTCTATTCCAGCTTTTCTTGCTGCTTCTTGAGCTTGTTCGTCTGTTTCTATTTCATTAAAGTCAACACCTGTTTTTTCTTTTACAATATCTATCATTGTAACTCTTCTCCAAGCTGGTGTTAAGTCTATTTCTACTCCTTGATATGTTATTTTTGTTGTTCCAAGTACATTTTTAGCAATTGTAGAAATTAATTCTTCTGTTATTGCCATCATATCTTCCATATTTTCATATGCAGCATATAATTCCATATTTGTAAATTCTGGGTTATGTTTTATATCCATTCCTTCATTTCTGAAGTTTCTACCAATTTCATATACTTTATCAAACCCACCAACAATTAATCTTTTTAAATATAATTCTGGTGCGACTCTTAAATACATATCTATGTCTAAACTGTTATGATGTGTAATAAATGGTTTAGCAGTAGCTCCACCAGCTATTGTTTGTAATATTGGTGTTTCTACTTCCATATAACCTTTTTCGTCAAGAATTCTTCTCATTTCTTTAATTATTTTTATTCTTTTTTCAAAAGTTTGTTTTACTTCTGGATTAACAATTAAGTCTACATATCTTTGGCGATAACGTAAGTCTGTATCTTTTAAACCATGAAATTTTTCTGGTAATGGTCTTAAAGACTTTGTAAGTAAAACTAACTCTTTTGCATGTATAGAAATTTCTCCTGTTTTTGTTTTAAATACAAAACCAGTAATTCCAATAATATCTCCTATATCATCTTCTTTAAATTGTTTGTAACTTTCTTCTCCTAAATCGTTTATACTTACATAACTTTGAATTTTTCCTGTAGCATCTTGAATATGGCAAAAAGAAGCTTTTCCCATTATTCTTTTAGACATAATTCTTCCTGCAACAGTAACATCTTTTCCTTCTAATTCGTCATAATGTTTTTCTATATCTTCACTTGTATGTGTTCTATTAAATTTTGTTATTTCAAATGGATTTTTTCCTTCTGCTATTAAATTATCTAGTTTTTCTTTTCTCACTTTCATTAAATGATTCATATCTAGTTCTACTTCTTGATTTTCATTTTGTTCCATAAAGCAACTCTCCTTATTAATTATTATGTTAAACATTATATACCATAAGTTAAAATCTGTAAACGATTTTTACACAAAAACTCATTTTATCCAACATATATTTAACGTTTTACTTGACAATTTTATCCAACATTTGCTAGTCTTAATTCCATAGCATGTTTTTTTGATGTTTCTGTTACTTCTCCATTTGTCATTTTTGCTATTTCTTCAATTATTTCATTTTCTTTTAGTTTACGTATATCTGTTACAGTTGCTTGTTTTACAACATTTTTACTTACATAATAGTTACTATCTCCTTTTGCAGCTATTGTTGCTAAGTGTGTTATACAAATAACTTGGTGTTTTTTAGAAATAAGTTTCATTTTTTCTCCTACTGCCTTTGCTGCTTTTCCACTTATTCCTGTATCTATTTCGTCAAAAACTAAAACAGGAATTTTGTCTACATCTGATAATACAGTTTTTATTGCAAGCATAATTCTAGACATTTCTCCACCTGATGCAATTTTAGTTAGTGGTTTAAATTCGTCTCCTACATTTGTTTGAATTAAAAATGTGACTTTATCTAATCCATTTGAATTAAATTTTTCTTCACTATTTAATTCTACACTTACACTAAATTTTGCATTTTTCATTTCTAATGCTTCTATCTCTTTGTTTATTAATGAGCTTAATTTTTCTGCATAACTTAGTCTTGTTTTATGCATATTTTGTGCTATTTTAAGCATTTCTTTTTTTATTTTTTCTATCTTTTCTTTTAGCTTATTATTATATTCATCTTTATTTTCTATTTCGTCTATTTCTTTTTCTATTTTATCTCTGTATTCTAATATTTCTTCTATGCTATTTCCATATTTCCTTTTTAGTGAATAAATTGTGTCTAATCTATTTTCTATATTACTTCTTTCTTCTTCGTCAAAGTATATTTCTTCTTTCATATATGATATATCTCTTGCTAATTCTTGGATTGTATAGTAAACATCTTTTAATTCAGATAATTTATTTTGATACTCTGCTCCACAGTCTTCTATTTTTTCTAAACTTCTAATGCTGTTGCTAATTGATGTTACTGCATTTTCATTTAGTTCTATATCTATGTTATTTAAGCTATTTTGCAATTTTTCTGAATTTTGCATAATTTTGCTTTGTTCTTCTAGCTCTTTTTCTTCTTCTATTTTTAAATTTGCAGCATTTATTTCGTTTAACTCATATCTTAATAAATCTAGCTTTCTTTCTTTTTCTTTGTCATCTCCATAATTCTCTTTTAACTCTTTTTGCAAAGACTTATAATTTTGGTATAAAGTTTTATACTCTACTTTTTCTTGTATTTTATCCTCAATAAATGCATCCAAATATTCTATATGCTCGTTTTCATTTAGTATAAGCTGATTTTCATGTTGCCCATGTATATCTATTACTTTACTCATAAATTCTTTAAGCTCATTTACAGTAGCTAATCTGCCATTTATTTTGCAAGAATTTTTACCATTTATATTAATTTCTCTCGAAACTATAATACTTCCATCTATAGCTTTTTCGTTATTTGGACAAAATAAATTTAACTCTATAAAAGAATATTCTTGCCCTCTTCTTATCATCTCTTTAGAAAATCTACCACCAGAAATAATATTTAATGAATCTATAATTAATGACTTCCCAGCACCTGTTTCTCCTGTAATAACATTAAATCCTTCACTTAATTCTACTGATATTTCATCTATTATACCGATATTTTTTATATGTAAAGTTCCTATCATACTTATACCTCCACATTTAAAGCGTTGACAAATTTTTGTTCGTTATTATTGTACAGTATGAACTTTTGTTTGTCAATAGATTTTTTGTTTTTTAATCATAAATTACATTTACTTTTTCAAAATTTAACTTAACTTTTCAATTGACCAAATTTAATCATATCTTAATTGTTTTAATATGTGTATAAAAATATCTTGACTTATTAATCATAACTATGTTATATTATTATAGTAATATTTATGTGGCCCCTTGGTCAAGCGGTTAAGACGCAGCCCTCTCAAGGCTGAATCATGGGTTCGATTCCCGTAGGGGTCACCATAAAATTTATTCTTTTCAATTCTAAAAACTATTTTAATACAATATAAATAATAAATTAATTCTTATATTTTCCAGTAGCAACATTTATTAAGAGTAATATTACTTTTTTTATTCAAAATATAATTAAATAGCGTTGACATTTTGGGCAGTATAGTATATACTATGTATATACTAATAAGGAGGTAATAAAAATGACTACTATGATTCAAAAATGGGGAAATAGTCAGGGTGTTAGAATTCCTAAAGTAATATTAGACAGTGTTAATTGGTCTGAAAATGAAAAAATAGTAATTATTGTAGATAATGGAAAATTAGTTATAGAGAAAGCCAAGAAAGAACATAAAAGAAAAAATATAAAAGAATTATTTAAGAATTATAATGGAGATTATAAACCTACAGAAATTGACTGGGGTAAACCAGAAGGAGACGAAATATGGTAAAACAAGGGACAATTATAAAAATTAATTTTAATCCGCAATCTGGTCATGAGCAAGCTGGATATAGACCTGCTGTCGTAATAAGTAATGACATTTTTAACGAGAAAGCAAGGCTATCAATTGTTTGTCCTATAACAAACACAAATAATGATTTTCCCTTACATGTACCTTTAGATACTAGAACAAAAACAACAGGTGTAATATTATGCGAGCATATAAAAGCTTTAGACTTAAATAGTAGAACATATCAAGTAATAGAAAATTTACCTAAAGATATACTACAAAATGTTATTGATATTGTTTATTCTGAAATAGAACAAATAGAAGATTAAAGTAAATACACAAAAATAACACAATATCATTGTAATTTAAATTACAATGATATTGTGTTATTTTTAGTTCAAACTTATGCATTTTTCTAATATTTCTTTCAATCTTTCATCTTGTTTTGTTAAATATAAATACCCAATTAATGCTTCAAAAGCTGTTGAATACATATATTCTTGCACTGTTGCGTTTTTCGCAACATGATGATTTTCTGTATTCCTACCTCTTTTTGCTATTTCTTTTTCCTTTTCTGTTAAAATATTATCTAATTTTTCTAACATTTCTGCTTGAGCTTTTGCTTTAACATATTTAATTGATTCTATATGTAATTTATGTGGTTTTAGTCTAGTTATATTAACTAAATGTGTACGTATATACAATTCGTATACTGCATCTCCCACATATGCCCATGTTAATGGTGACATCATATTTACTTCTGCTTCGTCTTTTTCTCTATTAAATATCTCCAATACTTTTCCTCTTTTCTTGTAATTTTATTATTAAGCTTTTTGTTAATTTTTTATTACTATTTTATTGCTTGTAATTTCTACAATTATAAAAATGCTATTTATAATTATATCAATTCTAATTTTGCATAATTTGTATAAATTTCATTATAATTATGCTTTTTCTAATGTTATTTTTCCTATCTTTCCGCTTCTAAAATCATCCAAAATAATTTTTGCTGTTTTTTCTTCGTCTATGTCTCCACCTGAAATTACCGCTCCTCGTTTTCTTCCTATTTTATGTAATATTTCTAATGATTTCTCGTTTTCTTCTAAATTGCTATCATCTAAAATTTGTTTAACATCTTCTGTTTCTAATTTATATCTTTCTATTAATTCATTTAAATTATTTTTTAATAAAAATTTTAACAAACTAAATCCAACTTCAATTGTTTCTAATACATCATCTTTTATAGTTCCTGTATATGCTAAATTTAATGCTACCTTTTCATCTCCAAGTTTTGGCCATAATACACCTGGTGTATCTAACAATTCTATTCCTTCTTCTAACCTTATCCATTGTTTTTGTCTTGTAACTCCTGGCTTGTTTCCAACTTGTGCTGCAACTTTTTTAGATGCTCTGTTAATAAAAGAAGACTTTCCTACATTTGGTATTCCAAGCACCATAACACGTATGGATTTTCCTATTCTTCCTTTATTTTTATATTGTTCTTTTATATTGTTATATACTTTTTTTATTTCCGCTATAGCGTTTTTTATACCTTCACCAGAATTACAATTTACAAGTACTGCTGATTTTCCTTCTTTTTGAATTTTATTAACCCATTTTTCGTTTTCACAACTACTTGATAAATCTGACTTGTTTAACAATATTACAGTTGGTTTATTCTTTATATATTCTTGTATGTCTGGGTTTTGACTAGATACTGGTATTCTTGCATCTAAAATTTCTACTACAATATCTATTAGTTTCAAATCTTCTATTATTTGTCTTTTAGTTTTTGCCATATGTCCTGGATACCAGTTGATGTTCGTCGAATTTTGTCGATTTTCCATTATAATCACTTCCCTTCAGTATTTAAATTAGATAATTTACTTAAGTTTTTTGATAACGAAATTGTTGATGTACTAATCTTTTTTAATTCATTATCTACTATAACATAATTTTCTATTTCTATATTTGATAAATTCAGCATTTTTCTTAATTCATCTTGTATATAATGAAGCTGTATACAATGTGGCGATTTATCTACTGAAGCAAAAATAATTTTTTTTATTCTATTTGTTCTAAGCATGCCACCGATTTTTGTTATTGCCATATTTATATGTATTTCTTCCAAACACAATTCGTAAATATTAGTAGAAATTTTTTGTAATTTTTCATACCCCTCTAGTTGCATATTTTTCAAACAACTTCCCACAACAATTATTGTTTCTTCTACATCATATATATTACTTTTCATTAACTCTTTCATATATTACTCCTACATATTTTTATTATCTTCATCTAATAATTTTTATTTTATTCCCTCAAATTTCTTTTGTTCTTTATTTTCTAATTGTTTCTTTTCTCTTTCAAGTTCTTTTAGGCTCTTTTTAGGAGTTGGCATTTCTTCAGGCATCATACCACCAATGTCTGCAATTGCTTTTCTAACTTTTTTGCCAACTTCATAATGTACATCTTTTGCTTCTTTTTCACCTTGTACATTATCTTTTAAAAGCCTTTGTTTAGTTTGATTTATTCTAAATAAATTAGCAACCAACTCATCTTCATTCATATTATCTAAAATATCTTCTCTATAACATAATTTTTTTCTTTTAAAAATATCATCCGCAGTTTCTCCATTATATAATCCTTTATATCCTGCATTATGAAATTCAGCCATATTTTTAACGCCAGCAGAAGATGCAACTTTTTGTAATGTATAATTTCCTTGTTTTGTTAATTTTCTTTGATAAAATCTTTTTTCATCATCTGATAAAGAATCATATTCTTGTTCTGTTATTTCTTGTTTTCTTGTTTGAATAGCAAAATAGGTTTGTCCTAAAGCAACAACTTCTTTACTTGGATTTGCATTTTGTACTATCAAATAACATATATATCTTGAAAGCTTATAGTCTTTAATAATTTCTTCTTTACCTTTACCAGTTTTTATTGGCTTGTTGACTTCAACAACCCAATCTTCTTCACTTGAAACACTATTATTTGCTGATAAAATCGCTTTGTCTATTACTTTTTGAAAATTTCTCCAGTCTTTGTATTCTAATACTTTTTGCAATTCACGTGCAAACCAAAATTCATTTCCGTATTCATCAATATGCTTTATATTTTCAAAAGTGTTCTCAGTATATTTATTACTAATTTTCTTCATTATCATCTCCTCCTTCCACCATATCTTTTTTATCCATTAATTACCACTTCCATTTTCTATAATTTTTGCTTCATTTAAAATAATTATAACTGTATTGTATAATTTACAATACAGTTTTATATATTTTATAATCCAGTTCTATAGTTATTTTTGTCTGCTCTTTCGTCAAGTTGTCTATCATAATCTTTGTTTTTATAAAACCAATCTGTTTTCTTATCTGTTGGGTTTAGCTTTCTATTTTTGTCTAATAATACGTCTATTAATGCAATAAGTGGTATTAATATTCCTATTGCATCAAAGAATAGATTTGTGTAAATCTGTATAGCTCCTTGACCATCCATTATAGCACTTACTCCACTTAGTACATCTGAACCAAAGTACAATAAATATGCTAAAAAATAGATTAATGTTGTTAATAAATTTCTTTTAAATATAAAACAAATGCATATAAAAGTTACAAATAGAAGTACAATTTCCATTGTCATATCTATTGGCTGTGTTATAAATTCCATTCCCATTGAGTATGTGAAAGTAACAACTATTCTAAACACCCAATACATAAGTGCAAAAAATGCAATTAACCAACTTGAAAGATTTTTCATTTGTAATTCCTCCTCACTATAAACATACTTAAATTATAACATAACTTTTTATAAATGAATACTATTTAATAAAAAATATAATAATATTTAAACATAAAAAATGGGAGGTATTTTCTACTTTTTTAAGTAGCTTTTATTTACCTCCCATTTTTCTGTAATCTAATGCAGTGCATAGATTACAACTAAAGTTTGTTCTCCTTATACAATTTTAATTTCTACTAGCTTAGAAGCTTTACATTCTTTCATCGTCTTGTCACGATAAATGCTAACTTCTATTTCTTCACCATCCTTTTTACGTCGAATAACTGCTTTTTTGCTATCCACATAAAAATCTAGGGAACCATCTCTTAGAATATCCTCATTTTTCTTTCTAAGTCTTCCAAGCCTTGAGTAATGTTCCAACATATCTTCATTTACGTTGTCCCAAGGATATGGTTTCCTATTCCATGGGTCTTTGTATCCAGTAAGCCCCACCTCAGTTCCATAATAGATAATTGGATTTCCAGGCATCACATATTGCATAAGCGAAGCCATCTTCGATAGTTCATAAGCTCTACTTAAGTCAAACTTGCCATCGTTTTCTGCTTCAAACTTTCTAAATGCATATGTGTCACACTGTCCATTTGGAAGCATAAACCTATCTTCCATCCTCCAAAGTCGCCCCTTAAATGGGTCTTGTTGCATCCCAGGTGCTACAAGTAAATTTGCTAAGCGAGGATTGTCATGACTATCCAAGAAATTCCAAAGCACATCTTGCACTTGTTTCGGATACTTTGCAAGTTCTTTTACTGTGTATTCGAAATGCATATAGTTTCCATACCTAAGCCATCTACAAATGGCATCACCTAGAGGATAGTTCATTACACTATGAGCTTCTCCATCGAAAATCTGGCGATTGCCATTTTCGGTAGCTAAGTCCCACATCTCGCTAACAATAAGCACATCTGGATTTATGGACTTCGCTTTGTCCATTATCTTGTACATAAGCTCACGCGGAAGATGCTCTCCTAAGTCAAGTCTTATACCATCCGCTCCTGCTTTAAGGTATGTTTCTACTACACTTAAAACATATTCTTGGTACTCATGATTTAACTTATTGCACTGAGGCATTTCTTCAATACCATACCAAAAAATTGGTTCTCCATTTTTCCCCCACTCAAACCAGTTGTGATAGTGGGAATTTGGATTATTAAGTGCTTCCTGAAAGATTTTACTGTATGCTCCCATATGATTAAACACCAAATCTTGGCATACAAGCATTTTAAGACTATGTGCTTTATCACACATTCTTTTGTAGTCTTCCCAAGATCCTATCCATGGGTCAATAACATGTTGGTCATCTACATCGTAATGGTGTGATGATGGAGTTTTGGATATTGGACTTATATACAGAAGGTCCACTCCAAAAAGCATCTTTAAATAAGACAGTCTCCGAGTTATTCCTTGTAAGTCACCTCCGTAGAAATAATTATTGGGATATTCCCCTTTTTCGTTTGGCCACCAATTAGGTACCGAATCTTCCCAATCCTTTAGAATTCTTCCTTCTACAGGATTAAGAGGAGATTCATTTCCACGGCAAAATCGGTCTACAAAAATAAAGTAGCCTATTCTACCTTTAAATTGCTCTGGAGTACAAAGCATTTTTATTTCCTCCTTTAATTAAATATTTGGAAATGTTAATAACTTTTAATTGACTCATTGCCAATTATTTATATTCTAATTTGTTTATTTATTTCTGTCAAGCAAAAAGGTTAAATAAAACTCTTATAATTTTTCAGATTTACTTGTATTTATTTTTATTAATTTAAATAGTTCTACCACTATTAATGGCATTATCGATAATACTACAATTTCTAGTATATTTCCAACTGGTAATACTGGAATACTAAATACATGTCTTAATGCTGGAATTAATAATATTCCTAACATTAATGCTGCTGATGCAAGTACAGCTAAAATTAATTGTTTGTTGCTAAATATTCCTGTTTTAAATATAGATGTTTTATTATCTCTAACATTAAATACATGTACAAGTTGTGAAAATGCTAGTACACAAAATGCCATTGTTTGACCTATTTCTACTTTTATCTGTTCATTTGTAAGTCCTTCTATTACAGGTAAATTTTCATCTGGTGTAGCTAGTCCTACTATAAATGCTACAATCGTAATTACTCCTATTAGTATTCCTTGGTAAACAATTCTCCATATCATACCTTTTGTAAATACACTTTTATTTTTGTTTGGTCTTCTATCCATTACATCTTTTTGTGGTGGGTCAACTGCTAATGCTAGAGCTGGAAGTGAATCTGTAACTAAGTTTATCCATAATATGTGTATTGGAAGTAATGGAACAATTAAGTTAATATCTATTCCAAATAAATTTCCTAATAATGGTGTTATTAAAATTGCTACAAATAGTGTTATAACTTCTCCTACGTTACTTGATAATAAAAATTGTATTGCTTTTAAGATGTTATCATAAATTCTTCTTCCTTCTTCAACAGATGAAACAATTGTTGCAAAATTATCATCTGTAAGTATTACATCTGCCGCTTCTTTAGATACATCTGTACCTACAATTCCCATTGCACATCCTATATCTGCTGTTTTAAGTGCTGGTGCATCATTTACACCATCTCCTGTCATTGCTACTATTTCTCCATTTGCTTGCCAAGCTTTTACTATTCTTACTTTATGCTCAGGAGAAACTCTTGCATAAACACTATATTTTCTTATATTTTTAGTTAAATCTTCATCAGACATTTTCTCAAGTTCTGCACCTGTTAAAGCTTCTTCTTCACCTTGTAATATACCAAGACTCTTAGCAATTGCAATTGCTGTAATCTTGTGGTCACCTGTAATCATTACAGTTTTTATTCCTGCTTTTTTACATTTATCTACAGCATCTTTTACTTCTAGTCTTGGAGGGTCTATCATTCCAACCATACCAACATAAATTAAATCTTGTTCTATATCTTTCATTTCTTCGTCTGTTGGCTCATGATCTATCTCTTTATAAGCCATTGATAAGACTCTTAATGCATCTTTTGCCATATCTTCATTATTTTTTGTAATAACTTTTTTATAATTTTCTAAGTCGTTCCTTTCTTCTCCATCGTACAAATATTTATTACACTTTGCTAAAAGCTCATCTACTCCGCCTTTAGTTAAAACTACATATTTATTATTTATTTTATTTACTGTTGTCATTAATTTTCTATCTGAATCAAAAGGAATTTCTTTAATTCTTGGATTTTTATCATATATATTTTTTTCAAATTGTAAATTAAATCCCATATCAACTAATGCAGTTTCTGTTGGGTCACCTGTTAATTCATTATTTGCAGATATTTTTGTATCATTACACAACATACTAATGTATACTAGTTTTTCCAAATTCTTATCTATATTTTGTTTAACTTCTTCTGCATCTAATAATTTTCCATTATAAAATATTTTTTCTACAGTCATTTTATTTTGAGTTAATGTTCCTGTTTTATCTGAACATATAACAGTTGTGCTTCCTAAAGTTTCTACTGCTGGAAGTTTTTTAACAATAGCATGTCTTTTTACCATCCTTTGTACTCCAATTGCTAAAACAATTGTAGACACTGCTGCTAATCCCTCTGGAATTACTGCTACAGCCAAGCTTACGGCTGTCATAAACATTTCTATTGGGTCTTTTCCATATAATAAACCAATTACAAATATTATTGCACAAATTACTAAAGCTGCAATTCCAAGTGTTTTTCCTAATTTATTTAGTTTTTCTTGAAGTGGAGTTTGCGTTTCTTCTGCACTATTTATTATTCCTGCAATTTTTCCAACTTCTGTATTCATTCCTGTTTCAACTACAATACCTTTTCCCCTACCATATGTAATTAAGCTAGAAGAAAATAGCATATTTTCTCTATCTCCTAAGTCTACTTCTTCCTGTTCTATTGTATTTGCACTTTTTTCTACTGGTACAGATTCACCTGTTAGCGATGCTTCCTGTGACTTTAAATTTACTGCTTCAATAATTCTTAAATCTGCTGGAACATAGTCTCCAGTATCTAATACAACAATATCTCCTGGGACCAATTCTTTTGCTGGAATAACTTCCATTTTCCCATTTCTAATAACTTTACTTACATGGGCACTTAATTTTTGTAAAGCTTCTAACGATTTTTCTGCTTTATTTTCTTGTATTACACCTATTACAGCATTTAAAATTACAACTATAAGAATTATTATAGAATCTGTAATTCCTTCACCTTCTATATAGCCAACTACTCCAGAAATAATTGCTGCAATAATTAAAACAATTATCATAAAGTCTTTAAATTGCTCTAAAAATTTTACAAATGTACTTTTCTTCTTTTTTGTCTGTAATTCATTTGTTCCATATTTTTGTCTGTTTTCATTTACTTGTTCATTAGACAATCCATTTTCTTCGTCTAATTTAAAATATTCTTTGGTTTCATCTACAGACTTATGAAACCATAAATTTTGCTTTTTTTCCAAAACGTATCTCTCCTTTTCCTATATTTTGTCTTTTTTAAGTAAAAATTATTCTATAGTTTCGCATTTAAACTATTATACTTTATATCATTAAATATAACAATATCAAAAAAGACTTTTAAAGAAAATCTTTAAAAGTCTTGCTTACCACATGGGTTACTAACCAGTTTTCACGAGATTGTTGATTAGTAGTTTAAAAGCTACTCCCTTTTTAGTATTAAGTATTTTATCATTTAGTATATTTTATTTCAAGTGTATTTTTTACATTTCTATTAAAACTATTTTACTTTACAGAACTTATTTTACCTTTCACTTTGCAAAACTATATTTTAAGTAATAATAAAATTTATTTTTTAAAGCTACTATATTAAAATTTTATTAAACTATAGATTATTATTATATTTCATGTTATAATTTTCTCGTTATTATAAAATTAAAGGAGAATTAAAATGCAAGAATTTATTTTAACGGTAATGGAACAGTTTGGTTATTTAGGAGTATTTCTTTTAATAGCAATTGAAAATATATTTCCACCAATACCATCAGAAGTTATTTTACTTTTTGGTGGATTTATGACAACATATACCAATCTTAGTATTCCTCTTATGGTTATAGCTGCAACCTTAGGTTCTTTATTAGGTGCTATTGTATTATATTATATTGGTAAAATATTAAATAAAGAGCGTCTTAAAAAAATTGTGTCTGGTAAAATAGGTAAAGTTTTAAGAATAAAATATGAAGATATAGACAAAGCAGATGCATGGTTTGATAACAAGGGAAATAAAACTGTATTTTTCTGTAGATTTATTCCTATTGTTAGAAGTTTAATATCTATTCCTGCTGGTATGAGTGAAATGCCTATGGGAAAATTTTTACTATATACCATAACAGGTTCTACTATTTGGAATACAGTTTTAATTGTAATTGGTAGCATAGTTGGTGAAAATTGGACAAACATTGTTGGAATATTTGATAATTATTCACATATTGTTCTTATATTACTTATTATTGCTTTTGTTGTATTTGTATTTTTATTTTACCGCAACAAGATGAAGAAAAAAGACACTTCTGAAGAAACTAAAGAACCACAAGAAAATGTAGAAAAAATTAATGTAGAAGAATCAATTTCAAATGATACTGTTAAATCTGAAGAAATTAATACTGATATTAATTCGGAGACATCAATTAGTGAAGATAAGAAAGAATAAATTTAAGAAAGAAACTAATAAGAGTAACTTCAATTTAATATATTATAATAAAGTTATAACTCAGCAGTGCAATATCTTTGATATTATTACCTGCAGTATAGAAGACTTTATGAGTGGTTCATTGCAACCACTCTTTAATTTTTATTAATTTAATAATATTACTTACCATTCATATTCATTTACAAAATTAAAAAGTCACTTTTACAGTTGATTTATCAATACTTTCGCCCAAGTGCGACGATTTTCATTATTGGAGCGGGTAGCGAGAATCGAACTCGCGCGACCAGGTCGGAAGCATGGCATTCTACCACTAAATTATACCCGCATATATATATTTTAACTTAAAACTAAAAAAAAATCAACATCACAAAATTAATGCACAGGGAAATTTTATGAAATAGTAAGGCAAAAAAATAAACGCCCATATAAGAGCATTTATTTTCACATACAGGGGGACAGGGTTACATATATAAAACTACACGAATGCCAGTGTAGTCGTAGCTGCTCGACGGATAGTCGTAGCTGATGCGATAAGACGCTGGATAGTCCTCGCCATTGTAGCCAAAGTAACAGTAACCTCCACGAAAAACTCGACTGTTGGTGATGTCCGCTTCAATCGTCCTATCATACACATTTCCTGCCATATCATATATATTATTTACTGCATATGTTTCTATTGTACCAGTTGCTATTGGTTTGTTTCCATTTGTACCATAATAATTTCCTTTTCCTATACTATCATAAGTATACTTTTTCTTTTCTGCATTTCCACTATTATACATCCATCTCATTGTTGCATCCCACTGACTTCCCCATATCATACTACTTGTTGCATTATCATTTACTGCTATTCCTTTTGCTTTTTTATACATTGTATACCATGTTTGATTTCCTATATCAGTATTATTTTTTATTACAACTACTTTTTCTTGAGACAAATTACCAGTTTCATATCTTCCTATATAAAATCCTCCATACTTCTCTACACTTGTTATCATATTATTAAATTCTGTCTCTAACTGTGTTTTAAAAGTATTTGCAGTTGCACTTGACTCTAATCCTGCTTGCTGCAAATTACTATTATCTGCATCATATTTCGTTCCATCACTTCCAGTTACCACATCTGGCTCACGATAACTACCACTACCAGATGTTGCTGTTATACTTATTACACCATCTTGCTCTGTCCAATTTTTTGCAGTTATCCCACTTGCTGAAAAGTTATATAACTTTCCCCACTTCTTCCCATTTTTATCTGTTCCATACATCTCACTTGGATTTGCTACTGGCACCCACACAAATTGGTTTCTTGTTGTTCTTGCTGTATCCTTATTACTATCATTTACTTCCTCTTTCCTATCTTCTCCATTTGTATTCTCATATATTACAAACCCTTCTGATACTTTATTTTCTGTAGACACACTCGATGCAGTATACCCCTTTGGTACAGGAACTACTACTTTATCTGCACTTTCTACTGCATTTACTTTATTACCATCCCAACTATTTGGCATTTCTGGTCCTTCTGGCTGAGGCGGATTACTTCTTCCCATTCCATTTAACGCATTTTCTAAATATCCTACTACTTCATTCATTTGCTCTTGTTCATTTATTGCTGCTTGATTTGTCTTTTCAGCTGCCTCTTTTGCTTTTGCTATTATTCCATTTTCACTAAACACCAAACTTATTGTTATTCCTGCTAATATTAATAATACTACAATAGTTACAACTAACGCTATTAGAGTTATTCCGCTTATTTTCTTTTAGTTTTTTTACTTTACTTATTTTTCTTAATGGTTCTTTTTCCATATTATTCATCCTCCTTTGTTATTTTTACCCACTTTTCTTACTTCTTATACTATAATTTTTTACTTTTTTCTTTTATTTCTTGCTTACTTCTTCTTACTTTGTACTTAATATCTAAATTACAGTACATTGCCCTAAAATAACTCCTCGTTAATTGTATTTATATCTACACTATTTGTACCTTTTTATAGATGTTAAAGACGTTGTTTATTCTACTATACCATTTTTATTTTTTCAACACTTTTTTTGTTTTTTAAAAGGAATTTTAATCATAAATTTCATTTACTTTTTCAAAATTTAATTTAACTTTTCAATTGACCCAAATTTAAATATATCCTAATTGTTCATAAATTCTTAAATTTTTTTCAGAAATTCAGAAAATTTTTTCAAAATTGTATTGACAAAAAAATAATTATATAGTAAAATTAAAAATGTCCTTGATAGAGCAAATGCAGGTGTAGTTCAATGGTAGAATTCCAGCCTTCCAAGCTGGCTATGCGGGTTCGATTCCCGCTACCTGCTCCAATAATGAAAATCCATATTGAAATAAAAAATTTTCAATATGGATTCTTTTTTTATAAGAAAGGATTATAATTATTAATGTCAAGTTTTGTTTTAAAGATTATTGCTATAATTACAATGTTTTGTGACCATTTAGGCGATGCCATTTACCAAAAGATTTCACCTTTTAATTACATTGGAAGAATTGCCTTTCCTATATTTGCATTTCAAATTTCTGAGGGATTTTTACACACTAAAAATTTAAAAAAGTATTTTATAAGGTTAATGGTATTTGCTTTTATTTCTCAAATACCTTACATATTATTTTTATCACTTTATTCAAATGATATAAGATTAAATGTATTTTTTACACTTACATTAGGATTAATAGCAATTTGGTTACATAGTTATATACTTAAAGATATATCTTCAAAATTAGATGTTAAAATAAAGAATTCTTTTACAAAGTTGTTGTTAAAATTAATCGTTGAATTTGTTCCAATTATTGCAATTGGCATAATTGGAGAAATTTCAAAAGTAGATTATGGTTGGTGGGGAATTTTATTAGTATTTATGTTTTACTATTTTAAGAAAAATAAAATAGCAATGAATATATCTTTTATTACTATGTGCATAATTTACTATGGTATAGATATAATAAAAACAGGTTTTAATACTTTATATATTTGGCTTTTTGCATTTAATGTTTTACCTATTTTATTTATTAATTTGTATAATGGTAAACAAGGAATAAAATTAAAATATTTATTATATATTTTCTACCCTGCTCATTTATTAATTTTATATTTATTATTTAATTTTGTTTTTATTACATAGGTTAAATTAATTTAATTTTTATATATTTCTATTAAATTTTTTAGTTGCATTTAGTTTTCTTTAGTTTTATTAAATTATTCTACTTCTATTTAATTTTTATTAGTTGAGTTTAATTTTAACTGGTTTCATTTAAATTTTATTATTCAATTAATTTACTTTTATTAAATTTAAAATAAAAATCACGACTTTTTAATTTACAAAGTCGTGATTTTTTGTTTTTATTCTACCCTTCTTTTTGTACTGCAAAGTTTATTCCTCTAGCAACTATACTTGACATATTCTCTATCAACTCATCTATTTCTTTTGGTGTAACAATAAAATTGTAGTCACTTGGAGTTAAAACTTCTTTTATCATTTCGTATTTATCTTCTTCTTGTATTTTATTTAAATATTCATTTGACTTAGCCTCTTCCTGTAATTTTTTTATAAACATGTCCAAACTATCTGCAGCAATCGTTGCTGCTTCTACAACTGTTGGAATTCCTATTGCTATAACAGGTACTCCTAATGTATCTTTAGTTATTTCTTTTCTTTTATTTCCAACTCCTGCACCTGGCACTATTCCTGTATCTGCTAATTGCACAGAACTACTTATTCTTTCCATACTTCTAGAGGCTAATGCATCTATTATTATTATTAGTTTTGGTTTTATATTATCAACTATTCCCTTTAAAATTTCTAAAGTTTCTATTCCTGTCGTTCCTAAAACTCCAGGAGATATTGCACTTACAGGTCTAGCATTTTTATCTATTGCATCTGGTACATATTCCATAATATGTCGTGTAATATCTATATCTTGTACTACCTTAGGTCCTAATGAATCTGGTGTTACATATATATTTCCAAGACCTACAACTAATAGTGAATCTTGAGGTCCTGCATGCTTTGATACTAAATTCCTTAACTCCTTTGTTAGCGCTGTAGCTGCTTTTTGAATATCTGGTTCAGATGCAATTTTCAAATTTTTTATATCTATTGTAATATATGTGCCTTTCTTTTTACCTATGGCTTGTTCACCATTTTCATTTGTAATATTAACACGTGAAATTGTAATATCTTCATCCACTTTTTCTTCTTCTGTTTCAATTCCATCTATATCATTTTCTATATTATTGGCCTTTTTATATAAATCTCTTCTTTCTACTGCCATATCTGTTCTAAAATTATACATATAAACTCCTCCTAAAATTTAGTTAGCTTAGTTTATATATATTATCTCAACAGAATATGAATTTTATTCTATAATTTTTATTTTGAACAGTATCTACAAAGTATTGCATTTATACCAATGTCCAAATCTATTAGTCCTTGTTTATATCCGGCATCTAAGTTAATTAACTCATCCATAATTTTTCTTAGCTCTTCTTTTGAAAAATATCTAGCTTGTTCTGAATACTTTCTTGTTAGAAACATTTGATTTGGCTTTAAATTCATACTTTCTGCTAAATTTGTTTTATATTCATTAGATATTTTTACTATATATAACTTTTTAAAATGATTGTATAATGTTATTAATATTTTTTGTACAGGTTCTTTATTATATTCTAATTTTTTTAATATTTCTAAAGCTTTACCAACATTTCTTGCTCCTAAATAATCTGTTAAATCAAATATTATAGCTTGAATTTGTTTTATACACAATTTGTCTATGCTTTCTTTTGTTATTGTTCCACCTGCACCAGCATATTCTATAACTTTTCTTAGCTCATTTATTAACTCTTGCATTCCGCTTCCACAACATTCTATTAAATATCTTGCTGTATTTTCATCTATATTTACTTTATATGCCGCAGATATTTTTTGAATATTGCTTACCAATTGAGGTAATTTTAAAAGCTCAAAATTAGTTACTTCACCTAATTTATTTATTGTCTCATATAAAGAATTTTTTTCTGGTTCTTTTTCTATAAAAATTAATTCTATTGAACTATTTATGTAGTCAATATTTTCTTTTATATAATCTTCTATCTTTTCTGCTAAAGTTTTATTTGCTTCATTATTTCCGCTTCTTGGATTTTTTCTTACCAACATCTTCTACTTCTTTTGCAGTAGTTTTTTTACTAGTTCTTTTTTCTTTTTTAAAAAGTCCTGTATCTTTTGCTACAATAATTTTCCTATCATAGCCAAACGCTGGTGTTTCTAAATCGGAAATAAGAGAATTAATATTCGTCTCATCCAAAGAAATATAATTTATTCCTTTTATTAATTCTCCAAATTCTTTTTTTATTTTTTTTACTTTATTTTCTAAGAAGTATTCCTCTTCTCCATAAAATAAGTATACTGACATTTTTACCTCTTTTCAGTTTTAATTACATTTAATTCATCTTATTACTTATTTTTTTATTTAAATTTTTTATAAAATTACTATTTATAAAAAGTTAAACAATATCTAAGTAATTATTGTTTTATACTACATTTTAAATCTTTTTATTCTTTTATATTTTTTAATATCTCCTTTAAAATATAATAATTAGTTTATTTTATCTTTCCCTTGAAAAATTATTCTAAATACTTCTGCTATGCTCCATGCTTGTGCAGGTGAACCTTTTGCTTTATATGGCTCTTCTGAGTCATATAACTCGCTTATATTTCCTACAACACAATCACTATAGTAAAATTCATTTTCAAATATTTCTGCTACTTCGTCTATAAATTTATTATATGCTTTAATTAATCTTGTTTTTCTCTTTTCATCACTTACTGAATTTATAATATTTACAAATGCATCAAAATATGGTCCAAGTAGCCATGGCCATGTTATTCCTTGATGGTAACTTGTATCTCTTTCATAAACTCCACCTTCATATATACCAACATAATTTTCCTCATCTTGAGCCAAAGTTCTTAATCCCTTTGGCAATAGTAATTTTTTTGTTACTGTATTAAATATTTCACTTGCTATATCTGATGAAGGATCTATTATAGGATATGTAAGGCTTAGGCTAAATAATTGATTTGGTCTTATTTTATCATCACCTAAAACATCATATAAAGATTTTTTCTTTTTATTATAAAACTCTTTATTAAAGTTTTCTTTACACTTCTTTGCATATTCTTTGTATTTATTAGATAAATCTTCATCATTATAAAGCTTTGTTAGATTTGCCATTATTCTTAAAGCATTATACCACAAGCTATTTATCTCAACTGTTTTTCCATTTCTAGGTGTTACAACATAATCTCCAACTTTTGCATCCATCCATGTATTTTGTATATTTGGTGTTCCAGATGATAGTAAATAATCACTATCTAAATGAATATTATTACCATCTACATCTATTCCAGAAATATAAGCCTCTATAATTTTAATTAAAGTTTTATACATTCTTTCTTTTACAAACTCATAGTCATTTGTATATTGTAAATATTTTTTTACTTGCTCAAAAAGTAAAAGTGATGCATCTGCACTATTATATAACGGTCTATTATCATAACCTGAATAACCATTTGGAACTAATCCATATTTTGTATCTCTAATACAAGTTAATAATACTTCTCTTGCCTCTTTAAATCTTTTCGGCATTAACAGTATTCCTTCAAAAGATATTAATGTATCTCTTCCCCAATCTAAAAACCAAGGGTAACCTGCAATTATTGTGTATAAAGCAAAACTTGTCCTATATGCAATAAAATTATCTGATGCAATAATATAGTCTCTTACAAGTTCTTCTTTTCCTTTTAAATTTTTGTTTTCTAATAATTTTGATTCGTACAAAAGTCCAGAAATTCTGCCTATTTCTTTATTTATTACATCTTTTGCATCTACTTCCTCTATATTTGCCTCTAAAGAACACGTAAATGTAATACATTTTTGTTCATTTGGTTCTAAATTTATTTCATATCTACCAGGAACAGCCAAATTTTCTAATGCATCTAATCCCCTATTTTCTTCTTCTACATAATACATATTTTTAAAAGTATCATTGCAATGTTTTATATAAGTTCCTTCAGAACAATATAAATATACTGGTGTTTCAGATTTTTTATCTACTATAACCTTAACTTTGTTTTCATTTATTTGTTCTTGTAAATCAAAAGTCTTATTAAAAGTTGTTGTATGGAAATCTCTAAAGTTCATTACTGGAGTTAAAACTAAAGTTGTTGGATAACCTATATTTTCTACTATATACAATATGGTTACAGTATTTTTACCATATTCCATGCAAATCATTTTCTTTATTAAAATGCCCTTTACTTTGTAAGTAAATATTGGTATGTATTTTTTTTCAAATCCTTCTAAATATTTGTATCCTTTTGTTACATAGTCTTTTCCTATATTAGAATAAATTGGTATATCTTTCCCATTTATTCGTATTGCTTCATCTACTTTTGAAAGTATTACACTTCTTCTAGCTGGTGGAGTTAGCGCTGCAACTAAAAGTCCATGATATTTTCTTGTATTTATCCCCATAATAGAAGAACTTGCATATCCACCTATTCCATTTGTTATAAGCCATTCTTTTTTTAACCCATCTTCAAAATTTAATTGTTCTTTTGTATATCTCACTTTTTTCCTCCTATTTTAACTTGTAAATTTTTTTATTGTATAAATATTTTTATACAATAATTTTTTTAGAATTAAAATATATATTTTTTTGTTTATTAAATTTTAAATATATACCTTATTAGTTTACAAATTACTTTTTATGAGTTGTTGCTTTACTAGATGTTTTATTATTTGTTTTTACTTCTTTTTCTATTACATTTTTAATATTCTCTTTTTTATTATTTGCTGCTTTTTTCTCTTTTTCCTGTAATTTCTTTTCTGATTCTTGTATTGACTCTATTCTATCTTTGTACTTTTTAAAAAATTTGCTTTCATCTTTTTTGTTTTGTTTATTCTTGACTTTATTATTTTTATTTTCTTTTTGTTTTTTCTTTTTACTATTTTTTAAAGACTTTTTAGCATCTTTTAATCTGTCATTTAATAACATATATTTTGCATCATTTTGCATATCTTTAAATTTCAAGTCATCACATATTAATTGAATAATTGAAGCTGCAATTGCATCTGGATTATGCCTTATAAATTCTCCACTTACATATGAAATATCTCTTTGCATTAAATTTACGCCTTCTGACTTTGCTTTTTGCGCATCTATTTCTACCAAGTCTTGACCTCTCATGTTGTACTTACGTATGAATTCTGGTGTAAGTTCTCCTGAATCATAAATACAATAATCTATAACACCCTTTCCTGCATGTTCATTTATTACTTTAATGTGATCTGATAATGTATAATTATCTGTTTGACCTTGTTCTGTCATTATATTATTTACATATATTTTAAATGCTTTACTCTCTTTAATTGCTTTAGATACACCTTTTACTAATAAATTTGGTATAACATTTGTATATAAACTACCAGGTCCTATAACAATAGCATCTGCCTCCGCTATAGCTTCTAGAACTCCAGGTGCAGGTTTACAATTTGTTGGATTAATATATATTCTATTTATTTTACTAACCTTTTCATTTACCATATCTGGAATTTTTTCTTTACTTTCAATTACAGTTCCATCTTCTAATTCGGCACAAATAGTAATTGGTTCTAATGTTACCGGTAAAACTTTTCCTGTTATATGAAGAATTTTATTTGTCTTTTCTATAGATTGAGTAAAATCTCCATATACATCTTTCATAGCTTTTAAATATATATCTCCAAAATTTAAAGAATTTAATCTTTGCTCTTTAAATTGTAAATTAAGTAACTTTTCCATGTCTTCTTCATTTTCTGCTAATGCTACTAAACTTTCTTTTATGTCATTTAATGGCAATGAATCTAATTCTCTTCTTGAATCTGTTCTTTTCTCTCCATAATCTGATATTGTAACTATTGCGGTTATATTATCTGTATAGTTTTTTAATCCTCTTAAAACAGAGTTTAATCCGCTTCCGCCTCCTATTGCAACAATTTTTGGTCCTTGATTATATACTTTTTTATTAAATATTAAAGAACTTACTTGTGCCTTTTTATCTAATTCCCTACTATCTGACTCTTGCACTAAAAGTTCTAATGTTCTTCTTTGCATATGAATTATTCCTAAAATTACACATACAAATCCTATAACAAATATTCCTATTATTACTGCAATTTCTTTAAAGTCAAATGTTTTAGCAACTAAAACTCTAGCCATGCCATAACATGCTAAAACTATACCAATTACTAATAAAAGTATCCATCTTTTCATTTTTGTACTAGATTTAAACCATCTAAAAAATCCCTTCATTCTATTCCTTCCTCACTTTATATTTATACAGTTTATTACTTAATCTAGGTATTTTAATAAATTATTATTTTAGTATGTACTAAATTATCACTTAATCTGGGTATTTTATTTTACCAATTATTATTTTAATATGTACCAGATTATTAATAAAATCACTAACATATTTTATACTATCTTTAAAATTTTCTTACCTTATTCACCTATAATTTCCACTTCTAAATTTATTTTCTTTCCTGTTTCTTTATATACTATTTTCTTTACATGTTCTATTAAATTTATGACATCATCTGCTGTGGAATTTCCCTTATTTATTATAAATCCTGCGTGCTTTTCAGAAACTTGTGCCCCTCCTATTGTATATCCTTTTAGACCACATTCATCTATTAGTTTTGCTGTAATATAGTCTTCTCCCCTCTTAAATGTACTTCCTGCACTTGGAAATTCTATTGGCTGTTTATCTTTTCTATTTTGTAAATTTTCTTCTAGTTTCTTTTGAATAATTTCTTTTTTATCTTTATACAGTTTCAAATTACTTTCTAATATAATATAATTTTTTTCTGAAAATAAACTATGTCTATATGAAAAATTACATTCAGAATTTTGTATTTTTAAAATTTCATTTGTTTCACTTAAATATGTTACATCTTGAACAATATCTTTAAATTCTCCTCCATAAGCCCCTGCATTCATTTTTATAGCTCCACCTATAGTTCCAGGAATTCCAGATGCAAACTCAAATCCACCAATTTCATTTTTTAAAAGCACTCGTGCAAGCTTTCCAAGTGGCATACCCGCTTGTACATTTACTATATATTCTTCTTCATTTGTATTTTTGGTTATTATTTCGTTTTTTTCATTAAAATTCTTGTCGTCGTTTTTGTTAATTTCTATATTTTGTAAATTTATTTTTAAAATTATTCCTCTATAACCTTTATCTTTTACTAGTAAATTTGTACCATTTCCAATAACTTTTAATGGTATATTATTTTCTTTTGAAATATCTAAAATTTTTTTTACTTCTTCTATATTATTTGCTGTAATAAATACATCTGCTATTCCTCCAATTTTAAAAGAAGTATGTAAATTCATTGGTTCCTCAAACTTTATATTAGTAAGCGGTAATTCTTTTTTTAAAATTTCTTTTATCTTACTTAATTCCATATTTACCTCCTACCAAAATTATATGAAATATTTGCTTTTACATTAATAAATTTTATCATTTTTGAATAAATATTACAAGATGTAAGCAAAATATTAAGCAAAAAGCTTGAAAAAAATGTAGAATATTGTATAATTATGTTATATGAATTTAAAGGAGGATTTTTTATGTTTTGTAAACAATGTGGAAAACCAATAGATGATGGGCAAGAACTTTGTGAAGATTGCCAAGCAAAAGCTGGAATTGGAAATAATCAAGATGTAAATTCAAATAATTTCCAAGGTAACAATGAACAGCCAAATAATATGAATCAAAACTACAATAATCAAAATTATAATAATGGAAATTACAATCCAAATTATAACCAAAACTATAATCCAAATTATAATAATGGTCAAAATTACAATGCAAACCCACAAGCAAAATCTAAAATTGCTGCTGGTTTGTTAGGTATTTTCTTAGGTGGCTTTGGTGTTCACAATTTCTATTTAGGTTATACAGGAAAAGCAGTTGCACAATTATTAATTACATTATTAACATGTGGTTTTGGTGCATTTATTTCTAGTATTTGGGGCTTAATAGAAGGAATTCTTATACTTACAGGAAGTATAAATGTTGATGGTGCAGGCATACCTTTAAAAGATTAGTAAATACTAATTATATTAAAATAAATAATATTATATTATTTATTTTAATTTTAATTAATATAATATTCCTTAGTTTATTTATTAAATTTCGAAAATATGGTTATTATGAAGAATAGAATAAAAAATGTTTTAATTTTACTTATTTTAATTTTATTTTTATTATTTGTATTAAATATACCAGTAACATGTATTTTTAAGTCTGTTACTGGTATTTCTTGTCCTGCTTGTGGTATGACTAGAGCATTTATTTCTATTTTACATTTAAATTTTTTAAATGCTTTTTTATTAAATATCTTAAGCATACCATTATTCATATTTATTTGTATTTCTGTAATTATTATGATTATAGAAATTTTTAGAAACAAATTTAACTATATTCCTAAATTATTAAACTTTTTAGGTAAGTATTGGTACATCTTTATTATACTTCTTATCATTAGTTTTATTTGGAATAATATGCGTTTAATTTAAAATATAAAATCTCTTTTATTATATTTATTTAAAATTTTTATTATATTTATCTAATATTTTATTAAACTTATAAAAAAGATAAATAAAAATAGAACAAATTATTATGCTTATTACATACTTTAATAATTTGTCCTATTTTATTTGATAATTTGTCTTATTTTATTTATCTAAAATTATAATAAATATTTCCAGTTTTTAATTTATATCCTTTATATTTAGCAAGCTCAGATACTGTTACCAACTGATATCCTTTATTTTTTAATTCTGGAACCAAAGTTTCAACTGCATCTGCAGTTGAATTATAAATAGAATGCATTAAAATTATTCTTCCATCTAAGCTTTTATAACTTCTTATTTCTTTTAATATACTATTTGCATTTTTTGTTTTCCAATCTAGTGTGTCAACATCCCAGTTAATTAAAGCATAATCTAAAGTTGCTTTTACTGTATTATTTGCATTTCCATATGGAGTTCTAACCAGTCTTAACTTTTCATTTAATGTATTATCATATATTGATGCTGCTGCATTAATATCGTCTTGTATTTCTTTTTCTGTTAAATTGTTTAAATTTTTATGAGAATATGTATGTGAACCAATTTCACAACCTATTGCTTTTTCTCTTTTAGTTATATTAGGATAAGATCTCATACATGTACCTAGGTCAAAAAATGTAGCTACAGCTTTATGTTTTTCTAAAGTATCTAAAATTCTTGGTGTAGCTATAGGATTTGGACCATCATCAAATGTTAATGCTACCATTGGCTTGTTAGGATCAATTTTTCTGTTACTGTTTATATTAAACTCTATATCATGATGTTCTATTGGTTTAGGTTTATTTTTGCTTAAATACTCAGAACTTACATAAGCTATTTTTTTATTGTATTGTACCCTACTCCATCCATTTTTTCCTATTCCAGTACGATTTACACTATCTCCATAATTTAACATACCAATCTTATTAGCGTATTTACTATCTCTATCTCTTACATTAATAGAAGACATTGCATATACTGTTTCATTTATATTTGTAAATTCTTCATTTTCTTTGTTTTTACCATTTTTATCTATGTTTTCATTATTTATATTATTGGTTTCGTTATTATTATTTGAGTTTTTATTATCATCTATTATAATAAATTCTTTGTTTGTATTTCCTGAATTATTTTCATTTTTTATTGGTATATTTTCATTAGCATTATTTATAACAGTATCTATACTTGCTTCTTTTGAAAAATAAGTATTATTATTTAATTTTAAAACAAGCGCAACTATTGCAATTATTATAAGTAATATAATTCCTGCCGTTATTGCAACTTTTAATTTGTTTAGCTGTCTCATACTCTTTCTCCTTATATATTCTGTATCTATAATAATACCATTATCGACAAAAAAAGACAAGTTATTTCGAAGTATAAATAAAAAAATAACAGATAATTTCTTACCTGTTATTCTTTATGGCTCCTCTTGTTGGACTCGAACCAACGACCTATCGGTTAACAGCCGAGCGCTCTACCAACTGAGCTAAAGAGGAATATAAGACTGGCGACAACCTATTTTCTCAGCAGGGTAACCCGCAAATATTTTCGGCACATTAGAGCTTGACTTCTGTGTTCGGTATGGGTACAGGTATTTCCTCTATGTTATCATCACCAGAAATGTTTTGTATACTTTCCTTATATTTTCATTCTCTCAAATGTCTTCTTTAATATATCACCTTTTTTACTTTTTGTAAATATATTATTCTCTCATTTTTGAAAATTATTCATATTTTTTTAAGTACACTCAAAATTACATAGAGAAAAATTTTGCAAACTCCTTCTTCTTTTTTTCTTCTTAACTCTTCGTGGTTAAGCCCTCGATTTATTAGTATTGGTTAGCTCAATATATTACTATACTTACACCTCCAACCTATCTACCATGTAGTCTTCATGGAATCTTACTACCTTGACGGTATGAGATATCTTATCTTAGGGTGGGCTTCACACTTAGATGCTTTCAGCGTTTATCCCTTCCATACTTGGCTTCTCAGCTATGCTACTGGTGTAACAACTGATTCACCCTCTATATGTCCATCCTGGTCCTCTCGTACTAAGGACAGCTCCCTTCAAATATCTTGCGCCTGCGACAGATAAGGACCGAACTGTCTCACGACGTTCTGAACCCAGCTCGCGTACCGCTTTAATGGGCGAACAGCCCAACCCTTGGAACCGACTTCAGCTCCAGGATGCGATGAGCCGACATCGAGGTGCCAAACCTCCCCGTCGATGTGAACTCTTGGGGGAGATAAGCCTGTTATCCCCAGGGTAACTTTTGTCCGTTGAGCGATGGCTTTTCCATTCAATTCCACCGGATCACTAAGCCCTACTTTCGTATCTGCTCGACATGTCTGTCTTCCAGTTAAGCTTCCTTCTGCCTTTACACTCTTTCGCGCGATTTCTGTCCGCGCTGAGGAAACCTTTGGGCGCCTCCGTTACTCTTTTGGAGGCGACCGCCCCAGTCAAACTGCCCGTCTGACATTGTCCTCTGGCCAGGTCATGACCACTAGTTAGAATTTCAACAAACTAAGAGTGGTATCCCAACGGTGACTCCAGCAAAGCTGACGCCTTGCTTTCTTCGTCTCCCACCTATCCTGTACATAGTTTATCAAAACCCAGTATCAAACTGCAGTAAAGCTCCATGGGGTCTTTCTGTCTTGTCGCAGGTAACTAGCATCTTCACTAGTACTACAATTTCGCCGGGTACATTGTCGAGACAGTGCCCAAATCATTACGCCTTTCGTGCGGGTCAGAACTTACCTGACAAGGAATTTCGCTACCTTAGGACCGTTATAGTTACGGCCGCCGTTCACTGGGGCTTCAGTTCTATGCTTCGGATTGCTCCTAACATTTCCCCTTAACCTTCCAGCACTGGGCAGGCGTCAGCTCCTATACTTCATCTTTCGATTTAGCAGAAACCTGTGTTTTTGTTAAACAGTTGCTTGGGCCTTTTCACTGCGGCCTACTTTTACATAGGCTCCCCTTCTCCCGAAGTTACGGGGTTATTTTGCCGAGTTCCTTAACAATGCTTCTCCCGTTCGTCTTAGGATCCTCTCCTCATCTACCTGTGTCGGTTTGCGGTACGGGTATTTCCATACAATCTCTACAAGCTTTTCTCGTCAGTGTGATTCTTGATACTTCGTTACTTATATTTTCACTCCATCTTTCGATCCGAGTTTTTCCTCTTCCTCGGTTATCTTCCTCTCCTGCGTCCCTTGCATCTTTTAAGTATGGCTATAGTGCAGGAATTTCCACCTGCTATCCATCAGATACGCCTTTCGGCCTCTCCTTAGGTCCCGACTTACCCTGGGCGGACGAACCTTCCCCAGGAAACCTTAGACTTTCGACGGCAAGGATTCTCACCTCGCTCTCGCTACTTATTCCAGCATTCTCTCTTCTGCTTCGTCCACTAATGCTCTCGCTTTAGCTTCGCCCTACCACAGAATGCTCCTCTACCACTTATAAATTTTCATTTACAAATCCGTAATTTCGGTGTATAGTTTAGCCCCGGTAATTTTCCGCGCAAATTCACTCGACCAGTGAGCTGTTACGCACTCTTTGAATGAATGGCTGCTTCTGAGCCAACATCCTGGTTGTTTACGCAAATTCACATCGTTTCCCACTTAACTATATCTTTGGGACCTTAATTGTCGGTCTGGGCTCTTTCCCTTTTGACCACGGAACTTAGCTCCCGTAGTCTGACTCCTGAGTATTAATACATGGTATTCGCAGTTTGATAGAGTTCAGTAACCTGGTTAGGCCCCTACCTCATTCAGTGCTCTACC
>OFMI01000018.1_pt1 | contig 155419 bp, 140 predicted proteins | sample 1541741 | NCBI WGS metagenome assembly OFMI01 (sample SAMN04209219, study PRJEB22552) | human gut metagenome | biome: gut; material: feces | host: Homo sapiens | place: USA: Oklahoma | reverse complement strand
GTCGCTTTTTGATGATAACTTTTTTGTTTTTATTGTGCTTTGAACACAATTTTTTGATTATAAGAGAAATTTTTTAAAATTTATCATTTATAAATTTCAACTTCTATTACAAGTCTTGATTTTTTTGTTTCCTTTATTATTTTGGAATATATGAATTTACCTAAGCCCCTGACGGAAACAACATCATTTTCTTTTAAAATACAGGAACTGTTTTGACAGATTTTACTGTTCACAAAAATCTTGTTTTGCTCAAAAAGAATTTTAGCATTACTTCTTGAAAGATTATATATGCCCGCACAAACGGCATCAATTCTCAAAGACGGAACAATCACGCTTTCAGGTATCGGTTTTGAAACGGCATTTTCAGGGAAATTTTGTATTTTTTCACAAAGAACCGTTGTATGTTTAACTTTTTTGAGATTTTCAACGATAAAGTCCGATATTGTGTTAAGACAAAATAGGAAACCGCAGTTTTCAGTTACAATTATATCGCCCAGAGTTTCTCTTTTTATGCCTAAACCTATGACTGAACCTAAAAAATCTCTGTGGGTGAGTTTGTCTGCAAATTTAATGTTTACAGGGGATATTTTAATACATTCAATAGGAAAATCGCTAAAATTCGGTTTGAAATCTTCATAAAAACAAGCCATTTGTCTTTCGGCAGTTTCATATCCGCCGTAAAGAAAAAAGTTTGACTGAAGTTTTATGCTCAAAAGTTCGCTTTGCTCGTCGATATTTAAAAAATCGGAAAACACGGCATAATTTTTACTGTATGCTCTGTTTGAAAGTTCCGAAAATCTTTTACAAATTGAATTTGAATTGTTTTGCATATTACATATCTACTTTTCTGTTTTTAAAGTAATACAATTTATCTTTTTCGCCTATTTCACGCACTACTTGACAAGGGTTACCGTAAGCAACGGAGTTTGACGGAATGTCCTTTGTAACAACGCTTCCTGCACCTATTACTGTGTTGTCGCCGATAGTTACTCCAGGTAAAATAACGCTTCCCGCACCGATCCAAACATTGTTTCCTATATGCACGGGAATGTTGAATTGTATTCCTTTTTCACGAAGTTCGGGCAAGATAGGATGTCCTGCCGTCGCAACAATTACATTTGGTGCAAACATTACATTGTCACCAACAAAAATATCGGTATCGTCAACTAATGTAAGGTTAAAGTTTGCATATACCCAATCCCCGAAATGAACATGTTTTCCGCCGAAATTTGCGTGAAGCGGCGGTTCAATATAGCAGTTTTCTCCCATTTCTGCAAACATATCTTTGAGCATTGTTTCTCTCTTTTTCATTTCACTCGGTCGTGTGGCATTGAAATCATAAAGTTTTTCCAAACACTCTTGTTGTTCTTCAACTATATCGCTGTCAGCGGGGTCATAGAGATAACCGTTTTGCATTCTTTCTCTTGTATCCATTTTAATTTCCTCATTTTTAAATATTAATATCATTTTAGAATAATATATCACAGTAATTTTAAATAATCAACTAAACAAAAACCGTCGTGTTGAATTTCTCAACCGACGGTTTTGTGATTATTAATATGATTTACTGATTTCCTTTTGATTCTCCGAGTTTACAGGAAACAGTGAAAATTTTTAATTTATTGTTTTCAACTCTCGCAATCGTAAGTTCAACCGTGTCGTTAGGTTTTTTATCTGCAAGTGTTGAAGTTAAAATATCTGTTGAAGTTAAAACTTTATCGTCAACTGCAACTATAATATCGTATTGTTTAATATCTTTGCCTGCAAGGTCGGAATCTTCGTTGATACTGCTTATTACAATAGCGCCCTCTGCATTTTTATAGCCTTCTTTTTCAAGTTCTGAAACTATTGCTTTTGCATTGCTGAACTGTGAAACGGGAGCATATTTTATTCCGATTTGCGCTCTGCCTGCAACATAGCCGTTTTTGATGATTGAGTTTGCATTGTCGATTGCCGTATTGCTCGGAATTGCAAAACCGATGCCTTCATAGTCGGTTGCTGCAATTTTAGAGGAGTTTATACCGATAACCTGTCCCTGCATATTGAAAAGAGCGCCGCCGCTGTTACCGGGATTTATTGCTGCGTCAACCTGAATACATTTATTATCGTATCCGATTGAACTTTCAACAGGACGGTTAAGTCCCGAAACAATACCTTTTGTAACACTGTTTGAAAATTCAAGTCCGCCCGGATTTCCGATTGCTATACAGTCTTCGCCTATATCAATATCTTCGGAATTTCCAAATTCGGCTATATTTAAGCCTGTTGCAGATATTGAAAGTACGCCTATGTCTGTTTGGTTGTCATAGCCGACAAGACTTGCATTGTATTCTTTTCCGTCTGATGTAGTTACCGTGAATTTTGTACCGCCTGATATAACATGAGCACAAGTTAAGATATATGTTAAACCTTTATCTTTGTCTTCATACATCAAAACACCTGAACCTTCGCCTGATTTTGACGGAGATGAGCTATTGTTGTTTTGACCGTTGGAATAGAAGTAGTTGTAAAAATCTCCTGCTTGTGTTTGGTCACTGTAAACAGTAATACCTACGCATGAGCCGATAACTTTTTTTACTACGCCGACTGTTGTAAGGTTGCCGTTTTCATCTTTCGTGGGAGAATCGTTGCTCGACTGCACACTTGCTCCGCCTGATGATGCAGTGGTGTTTGTTTCGTTATTGTTATTTGAATTTTTAACGCCGTAAACAATACCGAAAACAGCGACTGCAACGCAGACAATCGAAATTATGATGATTGTCCATACTGTTTTGCTCTTTTTACTTTTCGGTTTTACGGAATTGTTGTTAAAATCGTTGCTTTGATTGAAGTCGGGTTGAGTATATTGGTTTTGGTATTGTCCGCCGCCGTTGTTTGCCGTATAGTTTTGGCTTTGCTGATTTTGTGTGTTTTGATTTTGAGGTGGAACATAGTGATATTCGCCATTGTTGTTAACCGGAGACTGTTCAGGCGGTGTGTATTGAGTGTTTTGATTTTCATTGTTTTGTACACTGCCGTTTTCGTCTTTGTTAAAACTCATAAATATTACTCCTTTATTTATTTGTTGAAGCTTTTTTCGGAAGGGTAAATATGAATTCGGCGCTTTTCGGCTCTTTACTTTGAGCCCAAATTTTTCCACCGTGCATTTCAACCATTGTTTTAACGATATATAAACCAAGACCTGCACCTTTTGCGTCAAGACTTCTTGATTTATCTACTTTATAAAATCTTTCAAATATTTTGGAAAGTTCTTCTGATTTAATTCCGTTTCCGCTGTTTTTGATTGAAACCCTTACAAAATCGTCTTCGTCTGTCAGATTTACTGAAATATAGCCATTGACATTTGTGAACTTAACTGCATTGTCAACAATATTGTATATTACTTGGTAAATCATATCAGGGTCGGCGTTTATCTTTGTCGGAGCAAGTTTGTCTAAACCGAAAATTTCAATGTTTTTTTGCTCGATTTTTTGTTCAAATGTCAAAAGGACATTGATAATTTGCTCGGAAACATCATAGTTATGATATTTCATAACAAAGTCGCCGCTTTCGATTTTACTCATATTAAGCATAGCAACTACAAGACGAGAAAGTCGTCTAACTTCGTCGCTTACAATTTTCAGGTAGTATTTTTCTTTTTCTTTAGGGATGGTGCCGTCAAGAATACCGTCTATAAAACCTGCAATTGAAGTCATCGGCGTTTTCAACTCGTGAGAAACATTTGCAACAAAACTTCTTCTTGAGCCTTCGAGTTTATCGAGTGCACTTGCCATATCGTTGAGTGTTTGTGCAAGTTCTGCGATTTCGTCATTCGACTGAACATTTACACGATAAGAAAAGTCACCGTTTGCAAATTGTTTTGCGGCAGTGCTGATTTGAAGCAACGGGTCGGTCATTCTCTTTGAAAGGAAATATACGCCTATATATGCAACGCAAAGGCAACCGACAGCCGATAAAATAAATATTTTCATAATATCGGAAACAAGTTCCGAAGTACCTGTCTTGGTTGTCGCAAAAACAGTACCAATGATTTGACTGTTGCTTAAAATAGGCTGTCCTACAACATAGTATTCTTCGCCGTTAATCATTCCCGTGCCGACGGAATCGCCCTCATAAACTCTTTGAAGTGTAGAAGAGTCTATATTGAAGTTGTTGTGTCTTTCACACCCCTGAAACGAGCCGTAAACAGGTCTTGCTCCTGCTCGTTCTTTACACATTATGACAGAGCCACCGACATCGCAAATGAAGACATCAGCATCAATGGAGCCGGACAAAATGCTCAAAGTGTCGCACAATATACCTTTTTCGATACTGTACTGAGCGTTCATATCCTGCATTATCAGCATTGACTCGGCAGCTGCTGCAACGCTTTTTGTGTTTTCAATCAGAAGTTTTGTTTTATCCTGTTGCCAATAGCCGTTGATAAGTACGAGAAGTGTTGTGCCTAATACGGAAAAAGTCACAAAAAGTATTACTGAAAAAAGCGTGAAATATTTTGTGAAAATGTTTGTCTTTTTTCTTTTTTTAATCTTTTTTGTTTTCTTTTGAAGTGAAAAATCAGACATCGAAGATTAATCCTTTGTTTCAAATTTGTATCCGACGCCCCAAACGGTTTTTAAAGCCCATTTTTCTGAAACGCCCTCAAGTTTTTCACGAAGTCTTTTAACATGAACATCGACTGTTCTTGAATCACCGTAGTAGTCAAAGCCCCAAACTTCATCAAGAAGTTGATCTCTTGTGAAAACTCTGTTTGGGTTAGAAGCAAAGTGATATATGAGTTCGAGTTCTTTAGGCGGTGTGTCGATTTGAACGCCGTCAACGATGAGTTCATAGTTTGTGATATTGATTTCAAGTTTATCATAAACAACGACTTTCTTTTCTTTTGAAGTGTTTTCCGATTCGCCGTTTGTTCTTCTTAAAACTGCCTTTACACGAGCCATAACTTCTTTTGTGTCAAACGGTTTTACGACATAATCGTCTGCACCGAGTTCAAGACCGAGAACTTTGTCAAAAGTTTCGCCCTTTGCCGTAAGCATAATAATCGGGACATTTGAAGTTTTTCTGATTTCTCTGCAAACCTGCCAACCGTCCATTTTCGGAAGCATAATATCAAGCAAAATTAAATCGGGAGATTTTGCTTCAGCCATTGCAACTGCCGATTGACCGTCGTTTGCAACAAAAACCGTACAGCCTTCGTTTTCAAGATAGATTTTGAGTAATTCGCAAATGTTTTGGTCGTCATCTACAACCATAATTTTACTGTTGTTCATAGTGTACTCCTTTTCAGTTTGATTTTTTACTTCTATTCGATAATATCAGTATAGTTTGTTCATAATTTTATGACGCAGTAAACATTTTTTTAAAATTGTGAACACGCTATAAATATTTTTTTACTATTCTTACCACGATTTACTGCGTTTTTCGCAGCTTTCAACATAGTTGATAAATTGTTTTGCACATCTCGGATTTCGTCCGCCTTTTGCAAGTGCCCATTGTTCTGCTTTTTGATGAAGTTTTTCCTGTTCAATTTCAAGACCTCTGTCAAATGCAAGTTTGTCAATGATTTCGAGATAGTTCTTTTTGTCGGGATTTGTAAATGTGACTGTAAGTCCAAATCTGTCCGACAGACTCATCTGCTCCTGAATTGTGTCGGCACGGTGTACTTCGTCGCCGTCACGGGAAGAAAATGTTTCTTTTACAAGGTGGCGTCTGTTTGATGTTGCGTAAATAAGTGTGTTGCTTTGTTTTGCCGAAAGTGAGCCTTCAAGTGCCGCTTTGAGTTCGGCAAAACTGTCGTCATCGCTGTCAAAAGACAGGTCATCAATAAATATGATAAATTTAAGAGGGCAGTCGTTGAGTTTTTCAAGTAAAACAGGGAGTTCGGGGATAGATTTTTTTGAAAGTTCTATCATACGAAGTCCTCTGTCTGCATACTCGTTTAAAACTGCGTGAACGGTAGAACTTTTACCCGTACCTCTGTCGCCATACAGTAAAACATTGTTTGCAGGATATCCGTCAACAAAGCTTTCTGTGTTGTCCGTTACTTTTTTTCTTTGAATTTCATAATTTTTCAAATCTGAAAGTTTTGTTCTGTCAAAAGACAGAATGGGGCAAAGTTCTTTGTTTCTCCAACTGAATGCTTTGCTTTTTGTGAATATTCCGTAGCCGTTTTTTCTTGTGTATTCAACTATTTCGTCCGTTTTTTCGTTCCAATTCGGGTTTGTTTTGTCGGACTTTATTTTCGGCATTGAGCAAAGTATTTCTTTTATATCGCTGTCGAAAACTTCAAAATAAATGTCGTTTGTACAAAATGTACTGAGCAAAGAAAGTTTTTTTAAATCTTCTTGTGCGGCATTTTTAAGTTCGTCGTCAATTTCAGCATCACGAAAAACGGCGTGTTTTGTAAAATTGTTTTCATTTGTTAAAATGGCGTCGTAAAGGTATTTTTTGAAAGATTTTTCTTTAGGCAGAGTCCTGTAAAAATCTCTGTAATTTGAAATTAAATTAATTTCGTCTTTTGTTTTCAACAACTTATTGAAGGAGTTGAAAACAGCGTCATCCGAAAAATCATAAATACAAAGAGAGTCTGCCAATAAAGAAAATTTTTTTAAGTTTGTCATTGTAATCTTCACCGAGTAAAAATATTGTATATATTTTAATATTAAACTATTTATATATGATTTACAAGAGAAAAATTGAAATATATCGCTTAAATATAATGAAATTGACTTGACAAGACAAAGTTAAGATAATAAAATGGAAATATAGTTTTGAAAATGGCTAAAATATAATGAATTGGAGGAATTTATATGTCAGCAAAACTTTTTCACCAAGAAGATTGTAATCTTGGCGTTCTCGAAGGAAAAAAAGTTGCAATAATCGGTTTTGGCTCTCAAGGTCATGCACATGCGCTCAATCTTAAAGAAAGCGGTGTAGATGTTGTAGTAGGACTTTACGAAGGTTCAAAAAGTTGGAAAAAAGCAGAAGACGACGGCCTTACAGTAATGACAACTTCACAGGCAGCAGAGGCTGCTGATATTATTATGATTCTTGCTCCCGACGAAGTTCAGGCAAAGATTTATAAAGAAAATATCGAACCACATCTTACAGAAGGAAAAGCTCTTGCTTTTGCTCACGGTTTCAACATTCATTTCAAACAAATACTTCCTCCTGCAAATGTCGATGTATTTATGATTGCACCTAAAGGACCGGGACACACGGTTCGTTCAGAGTATAAAGAAGGTAAAGGCGTTCCTTGTCTTATCGCAGTATATCAAGACTACACAGGCAAATGTCAGGAAATCGGACTTGCATACGCTCTCGGTATCGGCGGTGCTCGTGCAGGCGTTCTTGAAACAACATTTAAGTGTGAAACAGAAACAGACCTTTTCGGTGAACAGGCAGTTCTTTGCGGCGGTGTTACAGCTCTTATGAAAGCAGGCTTTGAAACACTTGTTGAAGCAGGATATGACCCGAGAAATGCATACTTTGAGTGTATCCATGAGATGAAACTTATTGTTGACCTCATTTATGCAGGCGGTTTCTCAAAGATGAGATATTCTATTTCAAATACTGCTGAGTTCGGCGATTACGAAATCGGCAAGCGTCTTATCACAGATGAAACAAAGAAAGAAATGAAGAAAGTTCTTGAAGAAATCCAAGACGGTACATTCGCTTCAAAATTCATCACAGAAAGCAACAACGGCTGGGCTCACTTCAGAGCAAAGAGAGAACTTGAAGCATCTCATGAACTTGAAAAAGTCGGTGCAGAAATTCGTGAACTCTACTCATGGAGCAGAGAAGAAGATAAATACGCTGAGAAATAATTTTAATAAAGAAATATTTTAAAAAACAAAACCACTGAAATCTCTATTTTGAGATGTCAGTGGTTTTGTTCTTTATCAGTGCGATAAATATTTAAAAATGTGATTGATTTTGAAAATTAAAATTATTTTAATTTCGTTTCTTCACGGGCTTCTTTTATTTTTTGAACAAAGATTTTTCCCGTTTCCGTAATTTTTTTATAGTCGCCTGTTTTTGCACCTGCTATGAGTGATGAACCTGCACCGACTGCAACTGCACCGGCTTTAATCCATTCTTTGACATTGTTGACATCTACGCCGCCTGACGGCATAAGCATTGCATTTGGAACAGGACCGTGAAGGTCTTTGATAAATGCAGGAGTAGCAATGTCTCCGGGAAATACCTTTAAGACATCTGCACCGCACTCCATAGCAGCTACGGCTTCAGTAGGCGTGAATATTCCCGGCATTGATGCAATGCCGTATCTGTTACAGCATTTTACGGTTGCAGAGTCAAAATATGGGGAAACAATGTATTGAGCGCCTGAAAGTATGGCAATTCTTGCCGTTGTTTCATCCATAACAGTGCCTGCACCGATGATGATTTCTTCGTTTGTATATTTGTTGCACATAGCCTCTATAAGTTTTTCGGCGTGGGGTACGGTAAATGTCAATTCAATAGCCGCTACTCCGCCCTCAATGCAGGCATCTGTTATTCTTTCAGCCATATCTACGCTTTCTGCTCTTACAACGGCTACAATACCGCAGTTTTGAATTTTTGAGAGAGTTTCTGTTTTATTTGCCATTTTTTTCTCCTTATCTTTGAACACGGGCAGAACCGCCGTTGATTTTTGTTTCAACTTCTTTTAATGATGCCATAGATGTGTCACCGGGTGTAGTCATTGCAAGCGCACCGTGAGCAACACCGTAGTTTACTGCTTTTTGCGGGTCGTCATATGTCATCAGGCCGTAAATCAAGCCTGAAGCAAAACTGTCTCCGCCTCCGACACGGTCGAATATTTCAAGATTTGGAAATTCTATTGATGAATAGATTTTTCCATCTGCCCAGCAAATTGCTTTCCAATCGTTGACGGTAGCCGTTTTTACGGTTCTCAATGTTGTGGCAATCACTTTGAAGTTCGGATATTTTTCGGTTACTTTTTCAATCATTTTGAAATAGCCGTCCATATTGAGTTCCTTAAGTTCAGCATCATTTCCCTCAACTTCAAAACCGAGTGCAGCAGTAAAATCTTCTTCGTTTCCTATCATTACATCAATATATTTTGCGATTTCCGTATTGACTTCTATGGCTTTTTTCTGACCGCCGATATCTTTCCATAAAGACGGTCGATAGTTGAGATCGTAGGACACAACAGTGCCGTATTTTTTAGCAGTTTTTACTGCTTCAATAACAACTTCTGCCGAACTTTCGGAAAGGGCAGCATAGATACCGCCTGTGTGGAACCAGCGAACGCCGAGAGTGCCGAAAATATAGTCCCAGTCAATATCTCCGGGTTTGAGTTTTGAAGCGGCGGTGTTCCCTCTGTCAGAAGTGCCGATCGCACCTCTGATACCGTAACCTCTTTCGGTGAAATTGATACCGTTTCTTACTGTCCTGCCTATTCCGTCGTATTTTACCCATTTGATGAGCGATGTGTCAACGCCACCCTGCAATACGAAGTCTTCAAGCAGGTATCCTATTTCATTTTCTGCAAACGCCGTGACAACGGAAGTTTTCATATTAAAACAACGACGAAGTCCACGAGCAACATTGTATTCGCCGCCGCCTTCCCAAGCACGAAATTGACGGGCTGTTTTAATACGGCTGTCACCCGGGTCAAGTCTGAGCATAATTTCTCCGAGTGAGATTTCGTCGAACATACATTTTTCCTTTGGTTTCAGTTCAAGTAACATGGCAATCTCCTTATTTATTCAGTAAAATATTTAAAAATTAAAATATTTTATGGCATTTTTATAACAAATTCCTTCAACAATTTCTTTCAGTAAATCCTTGTTGTTTTCAAAAAGTCCGTTTTCAACCCAATTTCCGATAATGTTGCATAAAACACGACGAAAATAGTCGTGACGGGCGTAAGAAGTAAATGAGCGTGAGTCGGTTTCCATTCCGATAAATTTACCGAGAATACCGTAGTTGGCAAGTGTTTTGATTTGATTTGTCATACCGTCTATCGTGTCCAAAAACCACCATGCAGGGCCGTATTGAATTTTACTTTCAACTTCGGGGGATTGAAAATTGCCGAGCATTGACGCTATGACACAGTTGTCCTTGTCGTTCAGATTGAACAAAACGGTTTTCGGAAGCGATTTTGTTTTTTCAAGGCTGTCAAGCAAAACAGAAAGCGGTTTTGCCACCTCCTTGTCATCTATCGAGTCAAATCCCGTATCTTTGCCTATTTGAGCAAGAATTCTTGAGTTGTTGTTTCTCAACGCACCTATGTGAATTTCCATAGTCCAGTCAAGTTCTTTGTACATTTTTGCAAGTTCTTTGAAAATATATAATTTATATCTTCCTGCTTCTTTTTCTGTGATTTTATTTCCGTTTAATGCCTTTTCAAAAATGATATTTGTGTGAGTGTATTCATCTTTTTCGCTGTCAAAAGGCTCAACAAGGGGAATATATCCGAAAGAGTGGTCTGAAATTTTGCAACCGATTGAATTAAAAAATTTCATTCGTACTTTTGTTGCGTTAATAAGGTCGGATATTGAATTTATTTTCGTTTTTGCAGTTTTTGCAAGTCTTTTAATATATTTCGGAAAATCGGGCAGGGTGGGTTCCAAAATGTTGTCAGGACGAAAAGTCGGCAAAACTTTGCAGTCAAAGTCGTCCAAATCATTTTTAATAAGCGTGTGAAACATCAAACTGTCGGTAGGGTCGTCCATTGTACAGATGACTTTAACATTTGATTTTTTTATCAAAGTTTGAGGTCTGAAGTCGCCGTTTTTGATTTTTGAGTTTGCTTCATCATATATCTCTTTTGCAGTAGAAGAATTTATTGGTGTGTATATATCAAAATATTTTTGCAATTCGAGATGAGCCCAATGATACAGAGGATTTCCGATTGCGTATTGAATTGTTTTTGCAAACATTAAAAACTTTTCTTCATCGTCGGCATTGCCTGTACAATAATATTCATCGGCACCGCAGCTTCTCATGGCACGCCATTTGTAGTGGTCATGAGAAAACCAAAGTTCAGAAATATTTTCGGGAGCAATGTTGCAGTATATGTCTTTTGCACTTAAATGACAATGATAGTCGCAAATAGGCATATTTTCGGCTATATCGTGAAAAAGTACTTTTGCCGTGTTTGTTTCAAGTAAAAAATCTTTTCCGATAAAATCAGTCATAGCAAATTCAACTTTCGCATTATATTTTTGTTGTATATTTTTATTATATACCGTATTTAAAAATAATTCAATCTGTTAAATATTTTGTGTTTGTAAAGTTATAGGCATTTGTAAAAAGATAAAATCAGTATAAATTTTGTATTTATTTTAAACGAAATGTAAATAAATATTTCAATTATTGACAAGCAACGACAGTTGTTATAATATTTATATTGTTATATTCAGTTATATTTAAAACTATTTGAAAAGGTGAAAATAATGTTTTGTTCAAATTGCGGAAGACCGCTTAAAGACGGTGAAGTCTGTTCTTGTATGAATAACGAAAACAATGCAAACTATGTAAATAACGGAAGCAACGCTTCATACTATGAACCTCCTCAACAACAGTTTTACACAGAACAGCAGTATCACTATACTCCGTCTTCAAGTTTTGACCCGTCAAAGTATCCTGAAGGATATATACCGAAAAACAGATATGTAGCGGCTATTCTTGCTTTGCTTGTCGGAAATCTCGGTATTCATAATTTCTATTTGGGAAATCGTGAAAAGGCAATTTCACAGCTTCTTTTGTCAACGGTGGGAGTTATAGTTCTTGTAGGACCTATCATTTCTTCAGTTTGGGCTTTGGTCGATTTGGTAAATATTTTAACAAAAGTAAGAACAGACGCCAATGGCTACAATCTCAAAGATACTTTTAATTGATTTAAATTTATTTAAATCATAGTCACCTGTTAAACGGGTGTTTTAACAAAGGCTAAAAGTCATTGATACTAACCCGTGTCTCAAGGCACGGGCTTTTTTTATTAAAGTATCATTGTATTTAAGGCGTGTGGCATTCGGAAATCAATGGTGTTATTTCATATACCGATAATAAAAAGGATATAGCGTATTATGCACATACCTCTAAACAAGATGGTAAAACATCTTCGCTAAAAAGCAAAGTTGACTCCTACACAGATATTTATGTATTAGTTATCTCATTTTCTTGGGGCGGATAGAAAGGTGTAATTTATGAAAGTAAAAAAAAGTATGGTAGGCGTTACTGTTATTGTTGTTTTAGCGATAATGGTAAATTCAGTAATAATCGGCAGAAATAAATACAATGAGGAAGATGTTAAACATTATCTAAAAGATACAGGAATTCCAATTTATACAAATATAGGTAAAGATGAATTGCATAGTATAGTAAATTATAATCAGACAATATATTTTAAACAATAAACAAGTTCAATAAAATGTATCGTTATTTATAGTAATTTAACTTTAGTCACAAAAAACAACGCTTCGGTTTTAGTCGAAGCGTTGTTTTTTTATTGCTTATTATCTTTTATTTTAGTTTTCTTTATTTTCTTCGCTTTCTTCGTTTTCTTTACTTTCTTCGTTTTCTTTGCTTTCTTCTGCAATTTTTTCGTCTGTTTCGTTTTCGTCTTCTTTTGCAGCAAGGTTTATTGCATCATCTTCCGATTTGATTTCTGAAATTAAATTTTCTGCTGCGGCAGAGCCGTTTTCAAAAAGTTCATCTTTTTCAATTTCTTTTTCAATCTCGGTTTCGATTTTTTCTTCTTCAGCCTTTATTTCTTCTGTTTCATTTTGTTCGGCAGAAGGACTTATTCTGAAAACGCAAACGCCGTGTTTTTTAGCAACACAGTTGATAGTTTTTCCTGATTGAACTTCACCGCTCCACAAATCCTTGATTGTGTAGTTGCCGTTTTGATTGTTGAAATTGAGATATTCGTCATTTGCGAGTGTGTCAATTTCAAAAGTGAACTTAGCGTTGCTTAATTTTTTGTTGAAGAAACAAAGTGCAATATCTCCGTTTTCAAGCGGTTTTGCGAGAATGTCGGCAAAAGGTGAGTGTTTAATCCTTTTAGCCTGTTTTCCGAGTGCGTCTTGGTCTATTGCAATGAGTTCTTTGTTTTTAACTATATCAAGAACTTCACTTTCAACAGGTTTTCCGTTTTCTACAAATTTTCTTATATCATTGCCTAAAATAAGAGGGGCAGCCATCATACACCAAAGTGAGAAGTGCGACTTGTTTTCTTCCAAAGTAAGTTTGCCGTTCCCTACTTCAAGCATATCGGGGTCGTTCCAAGCACCCGGAGAAGCGTGTTTATACAATTTTACAGTTTTATTGTAGATGTATAAAATACTAAACCAATTTGGAAGAATGTCTTGGGTTGTACGCCAGAGATTTCCTGCTTTTTCGCCCCACATATATGGCGAAGAAACACCCCATTCACAGATGCTGAACACAACGGGTTTTTCGGGTTGCTTTGAAAATTCTGCCCATTCTTTTGACGCTTGTTTTAACGCATTTCCCATTCGTCTGTACTGAATGTATGACGAGTCTGCGTTTGTAGCAACAGGATTAAAGAAAGTGATTGTATTTTGACCTTGTTTTAATTCAACAATAAGTTGAAGACGGGAAGTTGCAGAAAATGCGTTTGCATCTTTCGGAAACTCTATTTCAATAATTTTTCCGTTAATGTCTGCCTGAAGATAGCAAGTCTGACCTTTAAGAGTTTTGTGATAGTTGATTGTCAAGACATATTTTCCGCTTTCGGTAAGTGTAAATTCAAAACTTGCTTTACCGGCTGCGTGGTTTAAATTTGAAATATATGAACCTTCGGGTACTTTATCAAATTTCACTTTTTTTGCCATTCCGCTGAGTTGAGCGTCGTCGGCAGTAAGTTTTAAAAAGTCTGTTTCGCCTTTTCTTGCAAATGCAACGGAAGTGATAAGAGGTGCGTTGCTGCTGAGTCTGATATTGTGGCAGAAGTCGTATTTTAAAAGTTCGCAGCCCCAGCTTACAAAAGTTTTTGCGTCTATAAGTTCCGTACCGAGACTTGCAGGTAAATCTTCGCAGGTGTATGTTCCGTTTGAAGAATAGATGCCTACTTTAAGACCGAGAGCGTTGATTTTCTTTACAAGATGCGGAATACCGTGTGGGAATGTTGTAAGGTCGTTTTGCAAAAGACCGTTTGCATCTCTGAGAGAACTCTGCCAACAGTCATCAAGGTTAATGTAGGTATATCCGCAGTCGGCAAGTCCGCTGTCTTTCATTGCTTTTGCGGTTTCGTAGATGAGATTTTCATCTATTGTCTGTCTGAATGTATTCCAGCTTGACCAACCCATAGGAGGTGTTAAAGCCGCATTGTTGTCGTATTTTTCGTCGTTTGTTGTGTCAATGGTTATTTTTGACGGAATTAATATTTGTTTAAGCGCACAAATAGGGCATTGCCCGTTGATTTTAATTGACATAAACCAACAGATAAACCAAATTAAAGCAATTGCTAAAATGGCAAGAAAAACAGTAAGAAAAGTCATTGTAATCCTATCTCCTCAAAAAAATTATTTTCTTCATCAGCTTTTTTCAGCGTGTCTTTTGAGCCTATGTTCGCAATGAATTTAAGGGCGTTGTTTTTTCTTTTGAATAAGATATAAAAAGCACGGTAAAACCAAGCGAACAACAGCAAATATTTTTTATTTTTCAAAAAGCCCATATAGGGCAGTGAAACCATTTTTTCATACGACGGAAATAAAAGTTTCAATCGTATTGCAAGACCGAATTTTTTGTTGTATTCGGTAACGGAACGCCTTGTCAGTGAAACGGCTTTTTGTGAGTCGGTTCCGAATGTTCCGCTTTTCAAAATATAATTTTCACATTTTTCGGTGTTCGGTTTTTCTCCGATAATTAAATTTGTGCCGAACCATTTATCACAAATTGAAAAGATAACCGTTGAAAATGTTTTTAGTTCTGTTTCTTCTAAATACCGATAAACTTTTAAACTTTTTCAAAGTTTAAATTACAGTTCGTTACATAAGACGCAATATCTAAAATATGACGAATTCCGGCACCACCAAATTTGAAATGGTGGGCGATATGAGCGATTAAATATGCAAGATGATATTCGTTATCAAAAGTTCCTGAAAAGCCGTTATACAGCCCCACATTGATTGCGTTTTCAAAAAAGCAGTATGAACTCTCATTGATTTTGCCTTTTTCAATTAAAATCAAGTGCATTTCAGTCAAAACGCCGTTTTTTGCAAAAGTCCAAACATTTCCGCCATACTCTTTACAGGCATAGCCGTTTTCAGTCAGTGCGTCTTTTGCCGATTGGGCATTGTCAAAGTCAATTAAAAAATCTATATCGCCCATTTTTCTTGATTCGGGTACAGGATAGTATTTTACCGTTTGCGTACCCTTAAAGAAAATATGGCGTACTTTTGCGTGTGACAAAACTTGTGAAATACCATTTTTGATTTCTTTTTGCAGTTCAAAATTGTAAAGACATTTGAAAAAATCGTTTTCCAATCCATTTAAAACGCTTTTACCAATAATTTCTTTATTCCCTGCATTGTTTAAAATGCAGTACAAAACTGCACTCAAATTGTGAAACTCTGCAAGTTTTGCAAGTTTGACAAAGTCAGTTTCATTGTCTAAAACGACACTTTCGCCGTTCAGATGTTTTTTAAAAGAAAAACAAGATAATTTGAAGTATTCATATTTTAAATATAGTTGTTTTCATTCAAAAATTTGTTTGCATTTAAAAGAATTTCTTTATCATTCTCAAATTTAAGCAATGATAAAGCCCTGTCCAAAGTGAGCCAAATATAGTCTTCAATTTCTTCTTTTTGAATTTTTGTAACAGTGTCAGTTGTAGTACCTACAAAGATTGACACTTGTTTTTCAATTTTGTTTTGAATTTTATACTTAGAAACAGTTTCAAACCCGTCTATGAGTTTGAGATGAAGCCCGGTTTCCTCAAGTACTTCACGAAGCGCCGTTTCTTCCTTTGTTTCGCCTTTTTCAATATGACCTTTCGGGAAACCCCAGTGAGTTGAACGCTTGTTTTTAATGAGCAGGTATCTGACTTCTCCTTTAATGTCTCTGAAAACAACGGCACCGCAGCTGCTTTCATAAAGACACTCGAGCTTATAGCCCGAAAATTGTTTTTTCAAGTCGATATATTTTAAAATATCGTTGATTATATACCGTGAACTTTTTGGTGATATGATTAAAATAGGCTTTTTGCGTGAATTGGAAAGCGTTGCGATGACACGACCGTCAAAGTTTTTAACAGGGTGGTCAATTCCCATTACAAACGCCGTATATTTTTCTTTGCCTATAACAGAGCCAAAATTCAGCGGGTATTTTCTGCCGAGTTTGTCAACCGAACCGATAGGATTGGTGATTTTAACCCGTGCATATTTTCCTAACATATTATCACCACCGCTAACATAGTCAATATAAAACTATTATACAAAAAAATGATATGATAATCAACAATAACAAAAGATATTGTCAAAATTTTATTTATTTGAAAAAATCGAAAATGAATTTAATGAATATTTTGATAAAATTCGCAGTCATTTATATTGTTTCACTGATGAAATTAGGTTTTATTTAGATTTTTTTAGATATATGGATATAATTAAAAGATACTTTTATTTAAAGAAAAATATTTTCGGCATATATAAATTTGTAATTTGATTTTCTTTTGCTAATATAATAAAAAACCGACTCTTTCGAGTCGGTTTTTTATTGTTGTTTAGTCAGGCATTAGCCGGCTATCATAGCGATAAGTTCATTGATTTGAGCAATGAGTTCGTCGCCCTTATACTGTGCAAACATATCAAATACTTGTGCAAGTATGCCTGATACAGTATCGTTATCGCCTACAAGACCTGTTACAAGTTCTTTAATCTTGTCAAGGTTATCTCCTGTTTGAATTGTATTGATGAGATAACGAAGAACAGCGATAAGTGTTTCAGCCTGGTCAGCTTTAACATAAGTTCTGATACCGATTGTAGCTGCCTGTGACGCTTCGCTTACCAATTCACCGTGGCTTGCAAGCTGGAACCAATCAATGTTGTTGAGTTTGATACCGATAGGTTTGCCCTCAATCTTTGTTGTAGCAAGAAGGTTGTTAATCATAGGAACAACTTTATTTGGTTCTACATAAGGTTTGAGGATGTCAGAGATGTGATATACATCAATGTACTTGCCGCCGAGCTTAACATTAAGCTGCTTGAGAATGTCGTTTACATTAACAATAGGCTTGAGTGTGTCAAGAAGAGCAGTTACCGGTGTAGTAAGATTGTCAACCAATTGGAGAAGTCCGCCGTTTGCAAAGAAGTATGCAAGGTTCGGAAGCATATCCATAAGTGTTTCAATAGGAGCATAGAGAATATCTTCTACTTTATCCAAGAGAGGATTGAGTATATCAAGAAGGATATTGTCGTATGACTTCAAGATATCTTCTCTGTATTGATATTGTGTCTTGATGTTGTAAAGACTGAGTGCTTCCATGAACGGAACGATTGAGCTTGTGTAACCGTCGCTGCCCGGAATTGAGAGAACACCGAACAAGCCGAGAGAAGCGTCGTTAAGAAGAACATCAAGAACTCCATAGATAGGACGAAGTGCAGCGCAAAGTGCGTTTACAAATGTCTCTCTGTTGCTTACGCCCCAGTTAAGAGATTTAAAGTTTACTTTAGACCAAGACTTAGCACCTTTGATTTGAGAAGCAACGCTTCCGAATGATTTACCGTAGTCTTTGTCTGTGAGTAATTTTGCAAAGTTTGCAGGTGTCAAGTCGATACCTGTTTGTTTAAGAAGTTGTGTGAGGTTCATTGAACCTGAAATCTTAACTTTTTCTATGTTTGTATAGATAGCCTGAACAAGAGTATTGATAATGTCGTTCTTGTAAATCAAACCACCGATTGTTTCGTTAAGATTGATAAAGCCTACTACAAGTTCGTCAAGTGAAGGAGCGAGATTTTGAAGGAACTCTAAATCCATACCTTCAGGATATGAGAATGAGTAGTTCTTAAATTTGTATCCTGTGTAATTCCAGAATGAGTTTGTAGGAGTACCGTTAAGAAGTCTGATAAGCGCTGCAATGATTTGGTCAGGTGTTGATTGACCGATTGTATTGAGAACGCTTGCAAGAATGTTCTTAACTGTCTTATCCATTTCAATTCCTGCTACAAGGTTTTTGATTGTCTTCATATTGTTCTTTTCCATTACATTTGAAAGGATGTAACGAAGAACAGCAATGAGAACTTTACCTTGGTCGTTTACTTTAACTGCAGTAGCTGTGCCGTAATGTTTAGCAACGCTGTTGAAGTTGTAAACTGTTCCGAGTCCTGCAAATTTGAGCCAATCAATGTCTGAAAGTTGAATATTGATGCCCTTGCTTGCAAGGAGTTGGTTTACAAGAGGAATGATGATGTCTTGTACTCTGAACGCACTGAGATTTGCAAGGTCGATTTGAACTTTAATTCCAAGTGCGTCGCTGATGAGTGTTGAAAGGTCTTTTCCTGCAATTTGTTTGATGATTTCGTTTACATCAATACCTGCATTTTTAAGGTTAGCAATAATGTTTGTAACCGGTGCAAGAAGGTTGTTTACAAATTGTGAAAGACCGCCGTTGCCGATGAAGTATGCAATGTTCGGAAGAACAGAAGTCAATACATCAAACGGTGCGTTAGCAAGTTTGTCAACAAAGTTGAACAATGGGTTGAGTATATTGATGATAAGATTATCTTTTGCTTGTTTATACTCATTGAGGTAGGTATTGTAATCTTTAATACCTGAGCATTTGAATGCTTCGAGAAGCGGAATTACAGCACTTTCGTAGCCGTTGCCGCCGTAGATTGAAATTGCTTTGATTTCTTCAAGAGCAGCACTGAGGTCGATTTTGATAACGGAATCTTTACCGCCTTCAGGTTGACCTGCAACAATGATTGTAAGTACGCCGTCTTTCATTGAAACATTGCCGTTGTCAAATGAAATGTCGCCGATGAGTTTACCGATATTGAAGTTGCCGTCTGCAAGAAGAATAGCAGCTACATCATTGAATGGGCGAAGAATAGCAGCAAAAGCGTTTACAAAGCCTGTTTTTGCTTTTGATGAGCCGTCTTTGAAGCCCCAATCAACAGATTTAACATTTTTCCAAGAGTCTGCTTTAGCGATTTGGCTTGCAGCTGTTGAATATGTTTTACCGTAAGATGAATCTTTAAGGAGATTTGCAAATCCTTTAGTTGTAACATCTATACCTGCAACAGCAAGTGTGCTTGCAGCGCCTTCTACTGCAGTGTAGAGAGCTTTGGCAACAGATGTAAGGTTAGCGTTTGTAAAGAGCATGTCATTAAGAAGTCCTGAAAGACTTGCTGCATCTACTACGCCGAAACCTTGAAGAAGAGGGAATACATTTTTAACAATACCGTCGAGTTGAGATACTGCTCTCTTTGCAGAAGCGATTGTAACGCCGACAGGGTATTTGAAGTTTGTGTATTTTTCCTGGATATATTGGAGGAAAGTCCAATATGCTTCAACAGGGTCGGATGTTAAGCTTAAAACAACATTGAGAATGTCAAATACAGTTTCAATGTCAAGTTTTTTAAGAATTTCAACTACTTGTTTAAGAGTAGCAGAAAGTTCAGGGTTGCTAACTGCAAGTAAATCTGCGAGTTTACCAAGTGCGTCAGCGTTTGTAATCAAAAGGTCAATTACATAAGCTGTAACAAGAATGATTGTTTCTTCATCTTTGGATGTAGCCAATGTGTTCCAGTTAATTGCAGGAAGCGTCAGCTTAATTCCGTATTTACCTAAAGCACTTTCAAGCATACCATTGAGCATCGGAATTATCATATCTGCTTTTACGAGTTTTACAACGCTGAGTGCAGAATTAAGTTTTCCTTCAATGTCTGAAAGTTTGTTTGCAAGGGTAGGTGAAAGAACACTGATAACATTTTTAAGACCTGAAATTTCATTCTTTATAGGTGTAATGGCATTTACAAGAACAGTTGAAAGTTGTGGCTGAGTTTCATCATTTACAATTTTTGCAACGCCTTTGAGAACATCTACAAGAGTTGTAGCAGGTTGTTTGTAGAACGCTGAAAGTCCTGCGCTTACAGGTCTTACGATTGCCATAAAGCAGTCGTCGTTTGTATTTACTTTTGAACTGTCAAGTACAGCCTGAACAGGTTTGATTTTTTCTCCAAACAATTCAACTTCAACATCCATATCTGAAAGTACAGCTGTTGAAATCGGCTGCAATACATTTTCATAGTAGTTTGCATCTATAAGTAATACTGAAATAACAGATGTGATAAGGCGGAAAGCTGAAGCGAAAGCAGAGTAGAAGCTTTCTTTATCGCCTGCTTTAATTCCCCAATCAAGTGAGAAACCGTCTTTGATTTGAGAGTTTTTACCGTTGTCGCCATCTTCAAGAACATCATCCCAGTTATCAAGTGCCATGAGTTTGTTTTGAACATCGGCTTTGTCACTTAATCTGATACCAACTGCGTCCGGAGAGATAATTCCTTTAAGTGCTTCTGTTGCAACATTGTAATTTTCATTGATTTGAGTTACTTTAATTTCTGATGTTGCTACATCTAAAATATTTTCAATGAAAGCGTATGTTTGAACAACAAAGTTTGTGAGATTTTTGTTTGAGTAAATAGTTTTGTAGTCAATATTTCCTTCGCTGTCAGGTTTGTAGTTGTTGTCAACCATAGCCAAATAGCTGTCAGCCATTTGAACATATTTGTCGGCATTTTCTGCACCGAAGTAGTTTGACAAGAGATTGATTACACCTGAAAGAATATCTTCAGTTGAATCCATATCGTAATCGTTGATAGAAGAGTTTGCAAGTGTGTCTGCAAGCATTTCATCAAGTTTGCCTAAAATGCCCTTTGCGTTTGCAACATTTTCATCTGTAAGAAGTGAGCTGTATTTAGATGATTTTGTTTCATTTGCTGCGTAAGGAGCACTGTTTTGAGCTGTTGCTTTTGCGTCTGAAGCAGCAGTATTTTGGCTGTTCTCAACAACTTTCATAACTATTTTAACGATAGCGTCGATATTGCTGAGAAGGAAGTATCCGTTTTCAACAGAAAGACCGGTCAAGCCATTTTCTCTTTCTGCGAAAGTGAATGAATAGTCGTTATTTCTTGTGATTTGGAAAACATTGTTAATAACATCTGTTATAACGCTTGTTTCACCGAAACCGCCGAGTGCTTCAAGTAATCCTGAAATAACAGGAATTTGAGCAGTAACTTTATTTTCTGTTGCTACAACACCGTCAACAAAGTCAAGAAGACCATTGAGAACACCGTTTATAAGAAGGTTGTTAACTTCTTCAAGTGTTTTTGTAGCAGTTTTGTAGATTGAGTCTTTGTTTTCAAACTTGTCTGCTTTTGTTGCAATTTTAATAAGTTCGTTTACAAATGTGTTTGTTTTCTTAGTTGAAGGTGTGCCGTAGGTATCTGAAACAAAATACTTACCATACTTCCATTCATTTTGTACTTCATATTTATCGTTGAATGTTGTACCCAATGAATTGATGATTTCAGGTATTGCACTAAATACTTTATTAGCACCTTTTCTAAGTTTTGTTGTAGGTTTGTTACCGTTTTTGTTTGAATAAAGTTTTGTAACATTTTGAGTAGCGTATGTTACAAGTGTTTGAAGAATTTCTTTTGCAGCAGGGTCTGTGATACCGGCAAAGAGTTTGTCAAAGCCTTTTAATCCTGCAAGAGCCTTATCTGCTACATATATATTGACAATTCTCGGAACATTGGTGTCATACGGAGCTTCATAATATCCGCTTATATAACTGTCGTCGCCGCAGAACCAATTAAGAAGAGCGGGAAGAACATAGTTGAGGTCAAAGAATGTCTGACCGATACCTATTTCCATATCTCCGGCATTTTGATAATATTCTTTAAACGGTTTTCCGTTAATTTCTATACCGCCAAGAAGACCGAAAACTAAATTGTTAGCACTTTTGTTCAAGAACAATAATTGGAAAAGAATCTGATCAACAACTGTTACCAAAACAGGTGCAACAGCAAGAATTGTCGCAGCGGGATACATTGCTATATTATTTATAACATTATATAGGGTGTTGTACAAAACATCAACCGATAAATCTTTAACACCAAGAATACCTAATACTAAGTTGATAGTATTTTTGATTTTGTTATCCATAAGATATTTATCAAGGTATCCGTTGATTTTATCGTTTGCAACTGCAATTGATACTTCATATGGCATTTTGAAGTTATCATATTCATACATCGAAGTAATATTTGCTTTATCCCAATAAAAGTAATTGAAATATGCATAAACAGAGTCAAATATAGTTTGTGTTTTGCCAAATACTGTTTCGTAAACTTTTTCGGGTTTATCCGAATTTGCGGCAATAATGGAATCCATTTCTTCAACTGTCTTTAAACCGCTTGTAACAGCAAGACCTTTTGTGAATTCGTTTGTATATGCCTTGTCTTTCAATCCACCTTGATCAATATTTCCATCAAAAACAGAAAAAGCAACTTCGGAATAAGTTTTGCCTGCTCCGAAACCTGTTATGATAGAAACATAAATCTTACCGAGAACAAATTCGTATGTGCTTTGAACTTCGTTTTTAAGAACTGTATAGCCCTTTTCTTCGCAGTCTTTTTTGAACATATCAGGTGTGTAGATATTGCCAAGAACTGTTAAATAGTTTGAAGGAGTCAATTCCTTGTTGTCAACAGTAAATTTGTAACCACCGTCATTTGCAAATTTATTGATCGCAGATGCACCGATTACATCTGCATAGAATGGTGTTGTTGTTACAAAGAACAAATAAATTGCACTTGCAACATCTTCATCTAACTTAAAGTTTTGAATTCCCAAATCTTTTGCAAATTGCTTATAGCGAGATATAAAATCAACAATGTCGGCTTCTTTTAAAGAACTAAAAGCAGGAGCATCTAAAATATATTTAATACCATTTGTTGCATTTGCTTTTGAAAGTGAATATTTGCCGTCATCCAATTTGACAGTTACATTCTTCAATGATTCAATCGAACCATAGGTTCCATCAAAACTCAATGCTCCAATTGCATTTGCAACTTCCTGATGTGATAATAAAGTCTCAGTCATAGAGTTGATGTTGTTGAAAACATCGTTTCTTTTTTCTTGAGAAGAAGTTTCGATATCTTTTGCTGCTTTTTCAATCTTGTTAAATTCTTCAGAAATATTGTCAATAAAATCTTTTGCAGCATGGTCTTTTTTATTTTTAACTTCATCGATAACAGCTTTGTATGTGAAGAAATCTAACAAAGCATTATCATCTTTTAAAAGAGACGAAAGATAAAGCTCTGAGAAGCTTGATTTTAGGAATGGTTCCTTTGCGTTACCGGCTGCTCCGGCATAAAGCATTTTTATCAGATACAAAGAAAGTTGACCTGCAAATGCATAGAAAGCATCACTGTCATACTTACCGTTTGAATCAAACGCTTTAATTTCGTCGATGTTGATACCGATATTTCCGAGTGTGTTGTTTTCACCGTTAACGGCAGTCAGAATATCGGGTAAATAAGTGTCAAGAACTTTATTGATTTCATCAATACTTGTCTTGGCGTCAAGGTCAGTGTCGTTGAACAACTTGTCTGTCGGATTTACTTCCTGCGCCCAAGCAGTGAATCCGACTGAGCAAGCCGACACGGCCATTACCACAGCTAAGAAAAAGCTGAGGATTTTCTTGCTCGTTTTTTTCATAATCATCTCTCCTTCTTTATGATTTCCCCCGTGTAAGAGGGCGATTTTTCGTGTTGGTATGGTCTTAAAATCTCATTTCGTCGGTTAAATCAGTGTAAAATTGTTTAACACGCAAGTTTTTTGATAGAAAAACTTCAACCAATACGTACGAACAATACAATTTATTTATAACAAAAATATATAAAAAAGTCAATATTAATTGCAAAATTTTTTAACTATTTGTTAATAAATAATAATTTTATATTTAATTTGAATTTGAGCGTGATTTATTCGCTGAACCTCATTAACACTATTTTGTTTTGCTCATATTAAAATTTTGTTTTTAAACACAATATGTAGATATTGACATTTGACTGTATTTTTTGGACGATTTTCGTTGAAAAAAGAAGAAATTTTTGATAAAATCTCATTTTTACCAAATCTGTTATGATTTTATAGCCAAAAGAAAACGTGTAAAGTGAGTTTGCTTTACAAAAAAACACACACGATTTTTGATTATAAATGTAAATAATTTGTAAATTTAAAATAAATTTTATATTAATTAAAAAGTTGAAATCATTGTTGAAATCATTTAAGAAATGTAACTTTTAAAAGGTTAAATTCATCAAAAAGCATAATGAAATATACTGAATATTTTACCATTATTTTAAACAAAAATGTGAACTGCAATTTGTGTAAAATGCCAAAATATATATTTTATACATATTTTTATAAAAAATACATTGTATTTTATTAAATTTTATGTTTTAATAAGTTATGCAAATTACTTTTGTAAATCTCGGACTTGGGTTTTAGACACAGGTTGTCTTTCAATTTTTCGTTTTTTTATTACGATTGGTCAGAAGTTGCGACAAAACTTTCAATTCGGATTTACACAAAACCGTTTTCATATTTAGTTGCGGTTTTGTAAATTTGTAATTTAATTAAATAATAATTTAAGCGAAAAACGGAGGTACATCGGAAAATGCAAAAAGCAAGAAAATTTTCCAAAAAACTTCTTTCCTTGCTGCTTGCCGTTTTGATGACAGTTTCATGTTTTACAGGTGCAGTTTCTGCCTATGCTCAAACTTCTTCCGAAACAAAGTATCACGACAAAGATTTGGCGTATAACTTTATGGCATGGGCTGAAATGACAGACGAACAAACAGCTACTGCATTGCTTGACTATCTCGACACTGTATTAGCAGGTGTAGCACTTCCGATTGATGTTGATATGAATTTGGTTATTGCCAACATCAGCATTCATGGTAAACTCGACAGTGTAAACGGCATTTTTGACCTTATTGCACAAATTGAACCGCTTATCAATAGTTATGGCGGTGCGTTAGGTGAGGCCAAAAACGTTAACATTAGACAGTGTTTTGTTGACCGTAAGCATCATGACTATTCAAAAGGCAGCCAATACATTGTTTCAAGAGAGAATACACCGTCCAAGGATATTTTGATGCGTGTCGTTGAACTCGTAAATGCCAATTTTAACGATATAGACGGTTTAAATGTAATCAAAAACTTTGTAAGAGGTAAAATTTCTCTTGGTGCAGCTTCAAGTTTTGTAGATGTTTATAAGGAAATCGGCAAACTGCTCGGAATGTCAGGCAATTGGCAAAATAATATGGTATATAATATAGTAAAACAACTTTTAGTTAATGCTTTTTATATACCGGATTCTGCCGCTCACACTGCAGCAATGGGTAAAAAAATTGAACAAATCGCTTGTGATCTTCTCAACACAAAAGTGTTTGATACAATTATTGCATACGATACAACTTTAATGTTCAAAGAAGCAAACTTCAAATTAAATGTTACAGACAATCTTAACGATAAAGCAGTAGAAGCTTTTAAAATTGTTTGGGAACATACATTGGAACCTCTTATCGGTACAATTGCTTATGACCATTTCGGTTATACAAGAGCGTTCTATGAATATATTAACAAAGACAATAAAAATGTTGAAACCTTTAAGGGTGTTACAAAACAAACTGCTACTGTTGAAAAAGTAACAGAGTGGATTAATTCAGCAGACTTTGACACAGCATTCCCTGCACTCAAAGATATTAAAACTGTTGATGAGTTCAAGAAAGTTTACAGTTTCGACAGAACAACTCTCGGAGAAGATGAAAATCAATGGAAAAACATTGACTCTGTTCATCTTTTCAACAAAGTTGTTTATGACCCGCTTGCTGACGCTCTCGGCGTTAAAACAGGTGTTCTCAATCTTGGCATTAAGTTTGAGTACGGTTCATGGCAAAACTTTGTAAAAGAGTTCAAAGCACTTAATATAGGTTCAGGAACAAAATATACAACTATTGCCAATACTGCAAATGACTTCATTGCAGACCTTGTAAGCAAAGTATTTATTAAAGGTTGTCCTCAACTCACAATGAATTCTGCTGCTGATTCTTACAACAGCATTGTTCCAAATGTGCTTAAAGTTGTTCAGTATGTCGCAGATGTAACAGATAAGAACATTCTTAACAAATTCTATACAGATAAAGGTCAGGGCACTGCTCTTACCGAAACAAATGTAGAAGAAGCAATGGTTCCATTCCTTATTTCTGTACTTAAAGCATCATTGGAAGGTTTCGGCCTTATCAATATGATTCACGATTCAGAATGGAACGCTTGTGCTACTGCAGAAGATGTAGCGTTTGTTTGCTTGAAAGAAAATCTTTCTTTCTCACTTCCAAACAGGGACTATTCAACACTTCCCGGTGCAACTATTAACCCTGAAACAGGCAAATATGCCGCAACTCTTGAAGGTACACTTCTTCCTATGTGCCGTGACGCAGTTGCCTATGTAATGGGTGGACTTGTTCCGATTGATATGAACGGAACGGCGGCAGGCGGAAGATTTGAAATTCCTTCAACTGTTCAAACTTATGAAGAGCAAGTAAAAACAAAGACAACATTGTTTGATATTTTGAACGCAGTTGTTTGTACATATGCTGAAGATCACGGTGTTGCTTCATTGCTTGGCTTCCACGGTATCGGCGAAGGCCATGATAAGATTTCTCGTTCAAATACTCTTTGGCAGAATATTGATATCATCGCAAACGGTTTGTTACCTCAACTCGGTCAACTCTTTGGTGTTACAGGTTCTAATGGAATTTATACAACAGGTACAAAGATAGATTCTAAAGCACTTATTTATGACGGCGTTGTAAAGGGTGCACTTAACATTGCAGACCAAAAATCTCTTGACGGAAAATCATATTGTGGTATTTCTTACTTCATCAATATGATAGGTAAAGCATTCTCATCTTCAATATTCACATCTGAACAAGCACTTAAAGTTGTATATGATTTACTTAAAAATCTCTTCAACTTTGTTCTTTCAGACCGTACATCTGATGGCTTAGGAAGCTTAATTCCGGATGCAACATCAGCTAATGCGTTTGATGATTTACTTCAGGTTGATGTAATTGTCGGAAAAGACAATACACCTAGTGATCTTGGTGTATTGGGCAAATTAGTTCATCGTTTATACCGTGCTTTTGGCGGTGTTAAAGACGGAGTAGATTACTCTAAAGATACTGCTTGGAAAGGTGCAATGTATCTTGTAAGTGCGATAAATAACATTGTTCCGTTCATACCGCAGATTTCAGAACACCAATTCGGTCTTGTAAGCACAAAAGTTGATACACCTATTTACAGAAGTGCTTCAGGTGTTATTAACGATACTCTTACAATAAAGAATGAAACATTCGGTATCAACAAAGCATATGTTGATAAAAACGGTAAAGTTACTCAAGATACAAGATACAGTGCTAAAATTAAATCTATTGAAACAGATAACAGTGCAGCAGTAATTGAGGGCTTTGCAGAAACAGCTCTTGCTCCGGAAGAGGTAAAAACATACAATGTTAAAATTACAGTTCCAAGTCAAGATGCTGCAATAAAAATCACTGTAAAATATGATATTTACAGAAATGGTAAAGCTATTTATAACGACCTTGAATCATTTGCTTACATTTATTGTTCAACACAATTAGATTGGCACGACACAGTTTATGTAAACGAAAATTCAGGAAACATTAAAGAAGAATATCATTTTAGTGATGTAGGACAATCAGGTACATATACTCAGTCTTCTTCGAAAATTACAGAAGGCGGATCAGTATGGAATAAAAAACGAATGTTTGCAGTTACAACTAAAGACATATTGGTTAAAGAGTCAAAACTCAACAATATGGGCATTTACAGTCAAATGATTGCAAACAACACAGCTACATCTGCTATTGACGGTATGTTTACTGTTGATCCTGCTGACCATTCAAAAGCTACTCCTACATTTGATAAAGACGGTAACTTAATTAACTATGCTTATCGTGACTATTTAGACGAACATGGACAGTGGCATTATGTTGGTGAGACAGGAAAAGTAATGAGAGCTGACGGTCAAACACAGATAACAGCATTAGGTGATAAGAACACTGTATATAACTATGACAAACTTCCTGTTGATGCTGTTGCTACAAGACCCCATATAGCTTATACATACGACAAACAATCAAATACATATACTTCTACTCTACCCGGTAATTCACATACAATTAAAGGTGTTGAAGTTTCATTCAACCCACAAGGCAAATGTGAAAAAGTATATGTAACTCCTGAAAACTTCCTCTATAACAACCATGAAGGCTCTTCAGTTTCATGGAAGACACCTATTGACGGCTTAGTTGTTTATTTAGGATATGCAAAATATGCTGAATATAAACAGTATGTAAGTTATTTGCATTATGACGGTGAAACAAAAATTAACACAGTTTCAAATCAAAAGATGTGTGTAGCATTTGCTAACACAAACAGCGGTAACATTGCATATGCTGACCAAAATCTTCATTTTGTAGCTGATGTTGCCGGATATGACACTTTGATGAAAGCATATGACAGCATTGCTTCATACGCATCTAAATACAAAGCAAGTGATTTCACTTCACCGGAAGTATATCAAAATCTTCTTAATGAAGTTGTAAATGCTCTTGGTAAAGCAACTACTCCGGTAACATTAGAGAATGTTACATCAATAGAAAAAATTTACGCTGATGCTGCTAAAAATGTTAAAGCGACAATTGATAACAGTAACAGTAAATTTAAGAAAGAAAACCTTACTCAAATTACTGAAAAAGTAACTAATGTTATCAATAAACTTGATAAGAATGATTTCGATATGCTTTCATATCAAAAACTTATGGGTATAGCAAGTGTTGCACAGTCGATGCTTATCATTGACAGATACAACAACTATTACAAATCAACTGATGTAACAAACGGTGTTGCAAATCCGGGCGCAAAACCTTTGTTCAGTTGTTTGGCTTCTCAGTTTAATGTTAAATATCAAGAATACGCAGCATCAAACCCTGAAGCTGTACCAAGCACATTTATTACAGGTGTTGAAGACAGTTCGAAAAATGTTTACAGTACAAATGCTTCTACAACACAGATAGAAGAAGCAATCAAAGAGTTTAATACTTACTTAAGCAGAACAATCGAGCGTGGATTCATTCCTGATAAACTCAAAGAAGAAGTTCTTTGTGCTTCAGGCAGTGATTATTCTGCTCTTAAAGTTACAGACAAGGGTATTCAGGCTTCAACTGCTAAATACGGTTCTGTTAAAGACGGTGTAATTGCAAACGAAAAAGATGGTAAAAAAGCATACACAGATGAGTCATGGAAAGCATATATTGATGCTCTTACCGCTGCTGTAAATATGCTCAACACACCATCAAGTGCAAAAGGTTATACATCAGATTATTATAAACCTGAAGCAGGTGCTTCAGATGGATATAATATCCAAATTTCAGATGTTTATAATACACGCAAAGCACTTATGATTGCAGAAAACAAACTTACTCCGTTCGTAGAAGAAGCACCTACAGGCTTCAGCGTTTCTGCTGTTGTTACTGTAATGTCAGATTCTACAGGAGCTACAAACAATACTCCTATTAAGAATGCTAAAATCACTCTTAACAACGGAATTTCAGCAGTAACAGGTGCTGATGGTAGATTTACTCTTCAAAATGTACCTGCAGGTAACTATACCGCAACAATTACTTATGATTACGGTATTACAAGAAATGTCAATGTTACAGTAACAGACCATAATGTTGACTTTAAAGAACCTGTTGCACTTATTGCATGCGATTTTGATAAAAATGGCGTAATTTCAAGTTCAGACACAACCATTATCAGTAAAGCATCTATAAGTTTAGATGGAATAACTCAATATCCGTATTGTGATTTAGATGGTAATAAAATGATTTCAAGTTCTGATTCAGTTATTGTTAATGTATTATCTATTAATAATGTTGAATACAAACCTATTACTATTAAATAATTGAAATTATTAATTTTGCAAGTGCAAAGTTTTCTTTGCACTTGCAATACACTGCTGACGGAGGTTATTATGGTAAAATTTCATAAAAAAGCAATCTTGTTCGTACTTTCGTTGGCAGTTGTACTTTCCTGTTGTACATTTCCAGCTTATGCAAGCAAAGATAACTTCGGCAAAGAAAAACCGAAACTCGAGTTTGTCTATAATGAGTACAGCAACAACGAGGTACAAAAAGAAGTTGCAGACGGAAACAATCTGCAGCCGGGTTACTACTCGGTTTCTGTCCTGCTTAAAGGCATTGACAGTATTTCCCAATTTCAGTTTTCGGCAGAACTTGACACGACTTATGCATCAATAGGCAGTTTTGTTGAAAATGCATGGAGTGAAAAGTCTCCGAAACAAATTGCTGACTTGACTGACTCTTACCCAAACGGGTTCGATGTTGCACTTGTCAGTTTGTATTCAAACAGAATTGAGTGCGGTTTTCTTTCTTCAAACAGAGAGAGTTACACAACCGTTGACTCAAACGGTGTTAAGGTCTTGCAGTTTTTTATAAATGTAAAAGTTCACTGTGACGCAGAAAAGATTTTTGCGGTTGAAAAAAGTCCGAACTTAACATTTTTGCAGACTGACTATACACTTGGCAAATTCGACTGCTATTGTTTAGATGTAAATGCATCTGACGCAGTGGCAGGTGCAGTTCTTTATCCGATGCTTTGTGATGTTTCTCCAAATCCAACAAAAACATTTAGTGTGACCGCAAAAGTTACCGTAATGTCAAGCACCTTGGGTGATTCAAACGGAGTTCCCATAAAGAACGCAAAGATTACTCTTGACAACGGCTTGTATGCATATACAGATGCAACAGGTAAGTTTACTTTAAATAATGTTCTTCAGGGTAGGTATTCTGCACAAATCACTTATGAATATGGAATTACAAGAAAAGTTATTATAGAAGTAAATGATACTGATATTAATTATTCAATGGATATTCCTATTTGTGCATGTGATTTTGATAAAAATAGTGTTGTTTCAAGTTCAGATTTACCTATTATATATAAAGCAATAATAAGTTCAGAAATTGAAAAATATTCTTATTGTGATTTAGATGGAAACAATTTTTTATCGAGTGCAGATTCATCTATTGTAAATAAATTTTCAGTAAATAAATTTGTTTACACTGATATAATTATAAAGTAATATGGAATATTTTAAAATTAAAAATGGAGGTAATAAGTTTGAATAAAAAGCTTGTTAAAATAATTGCCGCTGTTCTTTCTGCTATAATGATAGTAACTATTCTTCCATTTTCAGCATTTGCAAAACTAGAAGGCCGATATAAATATGGCGATAATGTTGAAAAAAATGGTATTTTGGCAACAATGAATGGTCACGGTCCTATTGAAACAGATGCTCAGCCGAAAGTTTTTCTCGAATGGTATGAATATTCAGGCGATAAAAACAAAGGTAAGGAATTAAATAAATTTACTACTTTAACTCAAAGTGGCGACCAAAAAGCACACTTTGAAAGCATAAAAAAATCAGATCAACTTGAGGCTGGAAAGTACTATTATTGTTGGTTTTTCCTTACAGGTATTGATGCTGTTCAGTTTGTTGACTTAAGATATAGTTTTGATATGAATAAAGTATATCCTGCTGTTAAGCCAATAAGAGGTTCTGTACCTTCACCAGCTGATTTTAAAGATTTAATAGTTTGTGGATTTAATGATTTCACAAAACCAATCGGTATTAATACTGAAACAAATATTGACTGGTCTGACGGTGGTACAAATGTAGAGCAAAGAACTCTTAAAGTTTCTGCTACAAGCACTGGTGATGGTGCTTGGTATATTGGAACAGCAGATGATGAGTTTGTTCTTGAAGATTATTTTTATAATTATGACACAAATCAAACATCAGCTTTAGTATATAATGGCTATCCGATGGCTTGCTACAGTTTCTATTGTAAAGAAAGTATACCGGCTTCAGAAGCTCTTACTATGGATGTATCAATTCCTTGGTCACAATCGAAAGCATGTCAAACTTCTATAACACCTAGTATAGCTAATGTCTCAACTATTGATGCATATATGGGTCAAGGATATGACTGGAATGCATCAACAAATGACACAGCAAGAAATTGGCCTGTCAGAGAAATCTGGCATTCAGAAAACGGCTACATTTGGGGCAAAGAAGAAGGCTTCGATGTAACAGTAAAATACAGCGATTTGGGTACAGTAAAACTTGACGAACAGATTGTACCTAAAGAAGGTTTAACAGTTAAGAAAACTGACCCATTCAAATTGAGCGCAGTTGCAAACAAAGGCGCTAAATTTGTAGGTTGGTCTGTAAACGGCAAACTCGTTTCCACAGAACCAACATTAGATGTAACTCCTCATCAGGATATTACTTTTGTTCCTGTATTTGAAGTTACAGAAGCAACAGATAAGTTCACAGTAACATTTGTTGACTGCTGGAACAATATCATTTCAGCACAGGAAGTATCAAACGCTTCTGAAATTAAAATTCCACAGGGAATTACTTACAACGGCTATACATTCAAAGGTTGGTCTATGACTGAAGAAGAAATCAAACAGTTGACATCTTCTGCAACAATCACAGCAATGATTCAGAAGTCTCAAACAGGTTTGACTTTGAATGCAGGCGATGCCGGAGTTACATTCAAGGAAGTTAAGAACGGCAATGAACTCATTTGCGGTAAACTTCCTGACGGTAAGTATCTCTACGATACAGAAATTACCGTAACAAAACCGGGCGCTGCATCTTGGTACATTAACGGTTCAAAAGATCCTGTAGCATTCGGAGACACATTCACATTCTTCATCGGTTCAGACACAACCGTAACATACAAGACAGAAACTGCAGAAGACAGAACAACTGTTGCAGGAATCAGCACAGGCTTGATTGAAGGTTCTTCATACAAAGTTTCGTTCCTTGCAACACGCCATGTCGGTGCAAAGGATACAATTGTATCTTCAGGTTTTGTATATGGTAAGAACATGAATGAAGCAGACCTTGTACTTGAAAAAGTAGGCGATAAGGGAAGCAACGCTGAAAGCGGTACTGTAAAATCAGCATATTCAAGCAATATGAGTACAGACGCTCAAATGTCACTCAACTACGGTATTTCAAGTGCAACAGGAACAGCTTGTGCAAGACCGTTTGTAGTAATCAAAGATTCTACAGGTGTTGAAAAAGTTGTTTACGGCTCAATGATGACATACGAGTATAAGAAATAATCGGGAGGTAGTAAACAATGAAAGAAATGTACACAAAACCTGTTCTTGAAATAGAGCAATTCAAAACAGATGATGTTATTACAACAAGTATCGACCAGATTCCCGGTGTAGATGACTAATCTAAAAGGTGGCAGTGCGAAAGCACTGCCACTGTTTTTTTAAAATGAATTTTATTCGAGCGAAAAATATTGTTTTCGAATCTGTTTTAAAAAATATTACTGAAAGAAATTTCACACAACGACACTATGAGTTCTGCGTTGCTTCGTATTTCACGCAATGCTTCAAGCGACTCTTCGGTGTCGTTGTTTTTTATTGTGTCAAAAAGCACTTTAAATCCCAGTTTTTCATTGCTTAAAATATTGTGGTCTATCATCATACTTAAAATGTCATAACTTTTTTCCCAATTTTCTTCAGCCTTGACGCACAATTCTTCAGCTTCTTTAAAATTGTTTTTTTCTATTTCTTTTTCGATTTCATAAGAATAAGATATCGCTTTTTGACAAGAATTGTTTAAAAAAATTTGTTCATAAGTGCAAAGCGACAGAGTGAATATAAGAAATGCCACGGCGTACCAAATTCTTTTCATTAAACATCCTCCTGCTTTTTAATCAAGTTAAGTTTTCCGTTATTGTCAATTGTTAAAAGTTGAATATCACACATTTTAACTTCCAAAGCACCTACTATTGTTTCAATTTTTTCTTTCGGTGTTTTTGTTTGTGAAAAGTATTCCGTAATCGGTTTTCCGTCAAGTACAATTACTATCGGTGTCCCGCCGTCCTCGACAGTCAATTTTAAATTTTCAGCTGTTGGAGGCATTTTCTTTGTTTTTTTCAACACCGAAACAGAGCCGTTCGTTTCAATTACGGCATCGTTGACTTCCGAAATGTCAAAGGCATCGTTTTGTCGCACTGCGTCAACCAAATCATCCAAAGTCATTCTTACTCTTTTGAGTTCTTTTTCTTCGATTTTTCCGTTTCTCATAACAAAAATCGGCTTGCCTTGAATAAAATCTCTGAATTTGATGCTTTTCATAGACACAATCGAAACAATAATTTCAAAACTTACTAAAATCAGTATAGGCAGTATTGAACTTGCAAGAGGAATTGAGTTGTCCTGCAAAGGCTGTGATGCAATTTGCGATACTAAAAATGTGATGATAAGTTCGTGCGGCTTCAGTTGTCCTATCTGTCTTTTTCCCATTATTTTAACTGCCAGCACTATAAAAACATAAATGATGCATGTTCTCAAAATCGTAATTGTCATATATTATCACCAAACATATTTTTAGAATAAATCGCTTTATTATGCACAAAAATAAAGTGGTGATAAAATTGGAAAAATTATTTAAGGATTTGAAGCAGAACAACAGTGTTTTTGAAAAGGATTTTTTTGATTGCTCTGATTTTTTGAAAAGAGAAGTAAAAATCAGCGGTTTTGATGCATTAATTATGGCTATGGACGGACTCGTTGACTCTAAAACAGTAGCCGAAGCAGTTTCAAACCCTGTTTTAAATTTCAATACAAATTGTAAGAATGCCGATGTTTTGTTTAATCAAATTAAAGAAATGAAAGTATCGGCGTCGGAAATTACCGAAGTTACAACATTTGACGAAGTGAAATATTTTCTAATGAGCGGTTTCGTTGCAATTATAATTGACGGGTGTAACAAGGCTCTTTGCTTGGGTACGCAGGGGTGGAACAAAAGGAATACTTCCGAGCCGTCAAATGAGGCAATGACAAAAGGTGCAAAAGAGTCTTTTGTTGAAACTTTAAACGATAACAAAGCACTTATAAGAAAAAGACTTAAAACAAGTCATTTGAAATTTCGACAACTAAAACTCGGTAAAAGTGCAAAAACGCCCGTTGTAATTGCATATATTGACAACAAGGCAGAAAAAAGCATTGTTGACGGCGTTGAAAAACGGCTTAAAAGTGCCGATATAGATGTTGTACTTGATTACGGATGTCTTCAGCCATTTATCGACACAGATGTAAAAACATTTTTTTCGTGCGTAGGAGTGACGGAAAGACCTGACATGCTTTGTTCAAAACTAACAGAGGGCAGAGTAGCAGTCATTGTTGACGGTTCGCCGTTTGTAATGTATGTGCCGTATCTTTTCAGCGACAATTTTCAGTCTGTTGACGATTATGACAATCCGCCTTTTTATGCGGGATTTTTAAGAATTTTAAAGTATTTTTCTTTTTTTGCATCTATATTTTTGCCCGGATTATATGTTGCAATCGGTACATTTCACATAGAACTTTTACCGACACAAATCGTTTATCACATCGCTGCGGCAGAGGCAATTACACCGTTTTCTCTTGTATATGAGTCAGTATTGACATTTTTACTGTATGAAGTGATGAGAGAGGCGGGTTTGCGACTGCCGAAAACCATTGGTCATGCAATCTCTATCATAGGTGCTTTGGTAATCGGGGAAGCGACTGTTTCGGCAGGTTTGATAGGTGCTCCGACACTCATAGTTGTTGCCGTAACTGCCATTTCAAGTTATGTTGTATATCCTCTTTATGAAAGTACGGCTGTTTTAAGATTGTTTTCAATCATTATCGGAGGTATTACAGGCATATACGGAATTATATTGTTTGCCGGTATTGTCGGTATAAATTTATGTTCTGTAGGACCTTTCGGAATTCCTTATTCTGCTCCTTTTTCTCCGTTTACAAAAGAAAGTGCTGCCGATTCCGTTTTCAGAGCAAGTTGGAAAAAATTAAAAAATCATCGTTTTAAAATTCAAGATTTAAGAGGTGCTTCTGTTGAAAAAGATGTATGAAAAAGGAAAAATTGCACCGATTAACCTGTTTATTCTGCTTTTTGTTTCAAGAACAATAATAGGGTTAACATATATTCAGTCGGTAATTTATACAAAAATGACAAGCGACTTGATTTTTTCTATTTTAATCTCGTTTGTTATAACTGCTTTTGTAATGTTACCCGTTTTCTTTTGTGTGAGAAAAAATATAAATCCTCTTGAAAACAAGTTTATAAGCGTGTTTTATTCGTTTTATTTTGTTTTTGCCGCTATGGTAAATATAATGCGTTTTTCGTATTTTGCTTCCGGCGTTTTGAACCTTGAAACTCCTCCCGTGATTTTTTCTGTCATAATAATTTTTTGCACGGTTTACGGTTCAATGAGAGGTATTGAAGCAATTTCAAGATGGGGGAGCATCGTCTGCGTAATTTTGATTTTTTCAATTATCGTTATTTTGGGTTTCAATTTATCGGATTTCAGTTTCAATAATTTTTTGCCTTTTTTCAAAGAAAGCAGAATAAATATATTTAAGGACGCATTTTTATTGTCCTGCAATGCTTCTGAAATACCGCTTTATTTGTTTTTGTCAAAAAAAGTCAACGGAAAAACAGAAAAACCGTTTTTCTCTTCGGTTATTTTTGCAGTTTTAATAATTTTTATCGTATATTTCACAGCAATAGGAACTTTGGGAGACTATGCGTATCATCAACCGTTTCCGATTTATTCGTTGTCAGAAATAACAAAAGTTTCACAGTCTTCAAGACTTGATGTTTTATTTATTTCAACATGGATATTTTGCATATTTCTAAAGGCTTCGCTTTATCTTTATTCGTCTTTTGAATGTTTAAGAAAAAGTTTTGAAAAATTGAAAAGAAAACAGGCAGTTTTTTGCTCATCACTCGTTTTGATTTTGCTGACAGTCTTTGTTTCCGTTTTGTATGAGTCTGTTTTTTCGTCAGTTTCAAAACTTGCCGTTTGTTTAATGTTTGTGACGGCATCTTTAATAATTCCTATTGCATACTTTGTTTTCAACAGAAGAAAAGGAGTAAATCACATTGAAAAAACTTAAAATTATTTCGCTTGTTTTTATTTTGTGCGTGATGTTTTGTGGGTGCAGAAATTCAAATTTGAGTATTTCAAACAGAGATATTGTTCAGGGCGTCGGAATAGATACGGAAAACGGGAAAACAAAAGTGACTGTTCAGGCTCTTGATTTGATAAGGGAAAATTCGGGTGCAGACAGTTTGTCCGGAAACTTGACATATATCATTACAGGGTACGGCTATGATATTACTTCCGCTGTATCTTCGGCTTCAAAAAGAGCGTCTAAAGATATGCTTTTGGGTCAAAACAAAATTGTTGTATTGTCGAAAGAAACGGCAAAAGAGGATTTGAAAAAAAATATAGACTATCTTCTGAGAGCTGTTGATTCAAGGGGTGATGTTTTGATTGCCCTTGCCGAAAAAGACGCTTCCGATATTATAAAATGCACTCAAAACGATGCTTTGGTGCCTGCCGAAAGTATATCAAAATCCATTTACTCGGCGAATGAAAAAGGTTATACCTGTAAAGTGAGCGTAAAAGATTTGGTAAATGCATATTCAAACGAAACAGACGATATTTTTTTACCTGTTTTGTCATCAGGCTCTGAAAAAGAAAAGTCTGTCTGTGAAATTAATGGCGTTGCGATTTTTTCAAAAGATAAAGCCGTAAAAATTTTAAATGATGAAGAAACAAGGGGAATGATGTTTCTTAAAAACAAATTAAAAGACGGAGATTTAAGTTTTTACAATGAAGATTTCGGAAATGTCAGTTTGGAATTGATTGAGTCCTCTCCAAAGCAAAAAGTTTTTGTGAAAGACGGAAAAGTTTTTGCCGAATTTACGGTTAAGGGAAAATATTTTGTAAATGAGGTGGAAAAAGGACTTGTTACGGATGTTACCGATAAAGTTATAGAAAAACTCCAAAAAGTAACAAATGAAAAAATCGAAACGCTTTGCAAAATGGCATTGAATGCCACATATAAAAACGGTTGTGATGTTTTTCAGACAGGCAGAAAGCTCAGTTTTTCAGATAGAAAAATTTATGACACTCACAAAGATAATTGGAATGAATTTGTGAAAAGTATTGATTTTTCGGTTAAATCTGACTGTGAAGTGATTATGATAAATGACAATTCAATAAAGGAATGATATTTCACTGCTGAAAATCGTTACAAGTTCTTTGTTTTCATCTGCTTCCTGCGAGGCAGATGTTTTTTCTTTTTTTTCGCTGCCCGACGGCTTTATGTCAAAGTTTAAAGTCATTGGTACAAGCAGTGTCAGTATTGCGATTATTAAAGAAATAACGGCTATTTTTTTCATTGTAAAACCTCTGTTTCTTGACTTTGAAGTTAAATAAATGTATAATATTTATAAATTTTCTTTTTTATTAGTTTAAAATTTACAATTTTTCTTATATTTGTTTTTTATTCTGATTTATAATAATTCAGTTATATATTTTATATTTATTAGGAGCTGATAAAATGCCGATTAACTATATTTCTCCGATTTCTATGGATGCTATTTCAAGTTTATGCGACGAACTCAATAAAAATAACTATATAAATCCTGCCGATTATGACAGATACCAAGTTAAAAGAGGACTTCGTAACAGCGATACAACGGGCGTTATGGCAGGACTTACCAGAATATGCAGTGTTGAAGGTTACTATATTCTTGACGGCGAAAAAGTGCCGAAAGACGGCAAACTTTATTACAGAGGTTACGATATTAACGATATTATAAAAGCATGCGATACAGAGGATAGGTTTGGTTTTGAAGAAGTAGTATGGCTTTTACTTATGGGTTCATTGCCGACAGGAAATCAATTGTTTGCATTGAGAGAAGTTTTGGCAGAGTGCAGAGCATTGCCCGATGAATTTGTTGAAGACTCTATTTTGAAACAAGTGTCAAAAGACATTATGAATAAAATGGCAAGATGTACCATGACTCTTTATTCTTACGATGAAGACCCTGACAATACATCTATTGACAATGTACTTCGTCAAAGTTTACAGTTAATTGCACAGACACCTACCATTATGATAGATGCATATCAGGCAAAAAGAAGAGCAATTTACGGCGAGTCCATGTTCCTGCACCCGATTGACAAAACACAGTCTGAAGCAGAGTATATATTAAATTCATTAAGACCTGACAGAAAGTTTTCTCACGCAGAAGCTAAACTTCTTGACCTTTGCTTAATGCTTCACGCTGACCACGGCGGCGGTAACAACTCTACATTTTCGGTAAGAGTTCTTACATCAAGCAAGACAGATACATATTCTGCAATAACGGCAGGTTTGGGTTCACTTAAGGGTCCCAGACACGGCGGTGCAAATATCAAAGTTGTCAAAATGCTTGATGATATTATGGCAAATGTTTCCGACCCGACTGACGAGGGACAGATGAGAGATTATCTCGTTAAAATCATTAATAAAGAGGCAGGAGACAGAAGCGGTCTTATATACGGTATGGGACACGCAGTATATACCTGTTCCGACCCTCGTGCAGTAGTTTTGAAGAAAAATGCTCGTGAACTTGCATATCAGGCAGGCTTTGAAAAGGAATTCACGGCACTTGAACTTGTTGAAAAACTCACACCCGATGTTTTTGCGACTGTTAAAGGCGACAATAAGGTAATGTGTGCAAATGTTGACCTTTATTCAGGTCTTGTATATAAAACTCTCGGCATCCCCGAAGACCTTTACACGCCTCTTTTTGCAGCGGCAAGAATTGCAGGCTGGTGCGCTCACCGTATAGAAGAACTTACATCAAACGGTCGTATTATGAGACCGGCATACAAGAGCGTTTCCCATACAAGAAAGTATGTTTCTCTTGCAAACAGAGTTGAGGAATAATCTATGTTAAAAACAAAATATAAAAGCGGTATTTTTGTCGCTTTTTTGTTTTGCATTGTCGCATTTTTATTGCGTATTTATCAAATATTTTTTATTACAGACGCCCAAAGCGGACTGTTGACTGAAAAAACTTCAACTTCCTATATGTTTTACGGAGCAGTTTTTTTGACTGTGATTTTTACATTTTTTGCCTGTCAAACCAAAAAGTTTTATGATGACGGTGAAGATGTAAACGGTGGATTTAAAAGAGATAATTTTTCTTCTTTTTCTGCCGTTATTTTGGGTGTGTGTCTTCTTGTCCGGTTTGTTTCGGAGTCAATCGTTTTGTTTGATAAAAGCGGTGTTTACGGTACAGTAGAACGAAACTTGTTTTTTGTTGTTCTATTCATTTGGATTTTCAGTTTGGCATCGAGCGTTTACTATTTTATAATCGCTCTGTCTCTTCGTGGTAATTGGTATGATTTTTCAAAGTTCTCGTTTTTTCACATTGTACCTGTTGTTTTGATAATATCAAGGCTTTTTACACAACTCATCAATTCGGTCAACGCAGTGTTCGATGTAGTTTCGGTCGAAAGAATTTTATTTTTGATTTTCGCCGCAGTTTTCGTCATCTGTTTTGCAAACTATATGGACTCATTGAATTACAAGAAGAAAAAAAGTTTGTTTTTCGCGTCATTTTGTCTTGCATTTTTAGGCATTTGCTGTGCTTTGTCAAATGCGGTATTTTTGATTTCAAGCAAGACCTTTACAATACAGAACTTTTGGGTTTTCTCTGATTTGGCACTCAGTTTATTTGCTTTTTCTGTCGGAAAAAGATTACTTTCCGAATAGTATCGGATAAAAGATTAACGAAGTGTAAATATTTGTTTAAAACATACTTTTAATATTGATAAATATTTGACTTAAAGTATAAATTTTTGATATTATATAATAAATTAATTTTTTATTTATTTTTTACTAATTTAATATTGAAGTAAAGGGAGCGATTTGATTGAAACTTGTTCTTTCTATTGCATCAAATAACGATATACCTAAAATCATCAGCGAACTTGCAAAAGAGGGCTATTTTACAACCCGTCTTTCAACAACAGGTCAATTTCTTGCTGACGGTCATACTTTGATTATGAGTGGTACAGAGGACGAAAAAGTTGACGATTTAATTGCTATTGTAAAAGAAAATGTTACGAAAAGAACTGTTGATATAAGCGGTGTTGAAAGCACTCTTGAAGGCACACTGCTTAAAAAACCCGTTACCGTTGAAAAGGGCGGGGCAGTTTGTTTTGTGATTGATGTAGAGCAGTTTATTAAGATATAATGAGATTTGAAAATTTTTTTGGAAACGAAAAAACAAAAGAAACAATAGAGTATCTTTTTAATTCAAACCGTTTTCCTCATGCCATTATTTTGGAGGGCGAAAGCGGCTGCGGTAAAAAAACACTTGCTCGAAAAATCGCACAAATGCTTGTATGTACTGCCGAAGAAGACAAGCCTTGTTCTTCTTGTGCCCAGTGTGTAAAAGTTCAAAAGGGAGTTCATCCCGATATTTTCGAGTATGTTCCGTCAGGCAGTGCAAACTCATTTCATATAGAAACTGTCCGTCAGGTTATAGACGACGCTTTTGTTTTGCCTAATGAAGCAAATTATAAGGTCTATATTCTTGCAGATTGTCAGTGTATGAACGAATCGGCGCAAAATTCGATATTAAAGATATTGGAAGAACCGCCTGAGTACGCCGTTTTTATTTTGACAACAAGCAGTAAGTCAAAACTTTTAACAACTGTTTTGTCAAGGTGTGTTTCTTTTCAGCTTGAAGGTGTTTTAAGCGATGAAGCGGCAGAATTTGTCAGCAAATCGACGGAGTCTGATTTTCACGAAGCAAAAGAAATTCTTTTGTCGTATAACGGAAATATCGGCAAGACGATAAATGCACTTAAAGACGGTAAAATGAAAAAAAATACGGAAATCGCCGAAAATATCTGCAATTCTTTAATCAACGGCACAGAGTATCAACTGATGATATACTGTGGCGAGTTTGAAGACAATTCGGAAGCAATAATCGGCGTTTTTGATATGCTTACTTTACTTTTTCGTGATGCGCTCGTTTTAAAAAACGGCTCAAAAAACTTGCTTTTCGGAAATGAAAAAGCAGCAAAAGATGTTTGCGAGTCTTTTTCTGAAAAGAAAATTTTAAATTTGCTTAATTGTTGCGAAGAAATTAAGGAAGACGCTTTAAAAAATGCAAATAATGCATTGCTTATCACAAAAATATGTTATTCTCTGCGCAGAGCAATCGGAATGTAACGGAGGATTTTTAATAAATGGAAAAAGTAGTTGGTGTTAGATTCAGCAGCACCGGTAAAGTCTATTATTTCAGTCCTGAAAAAATAAATATTTCAAAGGGCGATGTAGTTGTTGTTGAAACTGCACGGGGTATTGAGTGCGGTTATGCTGCAACGGACATAAAAGAGGTTGATGAAGATGAAATAGTAAAGCCTCTTAAACCCGTTGTCAGATTGGCAACCGAAACAGATAAAAAGACATTAAATGAAAATAAGAAAAAAGAAAAAGACGCTTACAATATCTGTCTTAAAAAGATTGCCGCTCACAATTTGGAAATGGATTTAACAGATGTTGAGTATGCTTTTGACGGCAGTAAAATCATTTTTTACTTTACGGCAGACGGCAGAATAGATTTTCGTGAACTTGTAAAAGATTTGGCGTCAATTTTTCATACAAGAATTGAACTTCGTCAAATCGGCGTCAGAGATGAAAGCAAAATGCTCGGCGGTTTGGGTATTTGCGGAAGACCGTTTTGTTGTTCAACATTTTTGAACGATTTTCATTCGGTATCAATTAAAATGGCAAAAGAACAGGGACTCAGTCTGTCGCCCGGTAAAATCAGCGGTACTTGCGGAAGACTTATGTGCTGTTTGAAATATGAGCAAAATTCATACGAGTATCTTTCAAAAATAACTGCAAAGAAAGGCACACTCGTAGATACACCGCAGGGCAGAGGAAAAGTTGTAGATGTTTCTCTTATTGCTGGTAAACTAAAAGTTCAACTTGACAGTATGCCGGAGGGCGCTCCAGTAACTTTTGCACGAGAGGAAGTCAAACCTCTCAGAAGTGCAAAACGCAATCAGCAGAATGCTGAAGAATAAAGCAAAAAAATGCTTGCAATTTGCACATTTTATGTTATATTTATATTAAGAGTAACGCATAGGAGGTGTAAACTATGGCATATGCAATTTCAGATGATTGTATTTCTTGCGGAGCTTGTGCAGCAGGTTGTCCTGTAAATGCTATTTCAGAAGGCGACGACAAATATGTAATTGATGCAGATACTTGTATTGATTGCGGTGCATGCGAAAGCGTTTGTCCTGTAAGCGCTCCTTCTCAAGCATAATTACTTAACTTTAAGGCGGAGTGTCTGAAAGGCACTCCGTTTTTTTAATTATATTATTTTTAGGCGGTATTTGTTTTGTACAGTTATGAAAAACTTTCAGACGATGTGAAAATTGCTGTCAGTGCTGACCACACATTCGGTACAGATGCAGTTATCCTCAGTTATTTTGCAAATATTAGAAGAAAAGATATTTACATAGATTTCGGTACCGGATGCGGTATAATTCCTTTTATAATTGCGACTAAATCTGCACCGGAAAAAATATTTTGTGTGGATATTCAGCAAAATGCAGTTGAACAGGTTAAACATTCAATAGAAATCAATTCTTTGCAAGAAAAAGTTTTTGTAAAGCAAGCAGATATAAGAGAAATTGACAAATATTTTAAAGCAGAAAGTTTTACTGCCGTTACTATGAATCCACCGTATAAACCCGTAAATACAGGTATAGAAAGTCTTTCCGAAAGTGCAAGAATTGCAAGACACGAAGTTTGCTGTAATATGGAAGATATGGTAAAATCAGCGTCGTATTTGTTGAAATTCGGAGGCAGCCTTTGTATTTGTCAAAGACCTGAAAGATTGACGGATGCAATGACCCTTTTCAGACAATATAAACTTGAACCTAAAAGATTGAGATTTGTAGTTGATAAAGAGGGCGAAAAACCGTTTTTGTTTTTATTGGAAGGCAAAAAAGGTTCAAAGCCGTTTTTGCAAGTTGAAAAAAACCTTGTAATAAAAAAAGAAAACGGAAAATTTACAGACGAAATGCTTGAAGTTTACGGAGACTATGCAAAGGGGTACGACAGATGAGCGGAATTTTATATGTTGTGGGAACACCGATAGGAAACTTGTCGGACTTTTCGCCGAGAGCGATTGATACTTTGGCAGGCGTTGACTTTATTGCCGCCGAAGATACAAGAGTTACTATGAAACTTTTAAACCATTTTTCAATAAAGAAAGAAATGGTAAGTTACTATGAACACAACAGGCGGGAAAGAGGTCAAATTATAGTTGACAGAATTTTAAACGGAGAAAATTGTGCCATTGTAACAGATGCCGGAATGCCGGCAATTTCTGACCCCGGTCAAGATTTGGTATGGCTTTGTCACGAAAACGGAATAAAGGTTGAGTCTGTACCCGGTCCTGTTGCATTTGCTACTGCTCTTGCATTGTCAGGTATGGAAAGCGGAAGATTTACTTTTGAAGGCTTTTTGTCGGTAAATAAAAAAAGTCGATTAGACCACCTTGAAGAATTAGTTAATGAAAAGCGTACAATGATTTTTTATGAGGCACCTCATAAACTTCTTGCCACGCTAAAAGATATGAATAAATTTTTTGGAAACAGAAATATTGCAATAGTCAGAGAACTTACAAAAATTCATGAAGAAGTGATTAGAACAACCTTTGAAGACGCAATAGAAAGGTATTCAAAAATTTCTCCAAAAGGTGAGATTGTCCTTATAATTGAAGGAAAAAAGCAAGATGTTTCGGAACAAATTTCACTTGAACAAGCTGTTGAAAAAGCAAAAGAACTCGTTGAAAACGGATTGAGCGTAAATGCGGCGGCGAAAGAAGTCGCTTCTTTGACAGATTTTAAAAAAGCAAATATTTACAGGGAGTTGGTAAAGTGAAGTGCAATGCCTGTCCCCGTAAATGCAATGTTGACAGAAGTGAAAAACTCGGTTTTTGTCGGGAAAAAGATGTTCTTCGAGGTGCAAGAGCGTCACTTCATTTTTGGGAAGAGCCAATTATCAGCGGAAAATCGGGCAGCGGTACCGTCTTTTTCAGCGGATGTAATTTGAAGTGTGTTTTCTGTCAAAATTATGAAATAAGTGCTGAAAATAAAGGTATTGAAATAAGTTTTGAAAATTTAAAAAGGATTTTTAATGATTTGATAGAGCAAGGTGCAAATAATATAAATCTTGTAAATCCTACTCACTTTTCTGATTTGCTTTGTGAATTTTTGTCAAAAAACAAATTTCCCGTTCCTATTGTCTATAATTCTTCAGGGTACGAAAGCGTAGAAACTTTGAAAAAATTTGAGGGACTTATAGATATTTATTTACCTGACTTTAAATATATAAGAAACGATAAGGCAAAAAGATACAGTAAGGCAGAGGATTATCCCCAAGTTGTAAAAAATGCTTTGAAAGAGATGCGACGACAACAAAAAGAAGATGTTATTGAAGACGGTTTGATGAAAAAAGGTATGATTATCCGTCATCTTGTTTTGCCGTCTAATACAAACTCAACTTTGGAAATTCTTGATTATTTAAAAGAAAACTATGAAAATTCGTATATTTCGCTGATGTCGCAGTATGTTCCTTGCGGAGATTTAAGCGAATATTCGGAAATAAATCGAAAACTGACGAAAAGAGAATATGAAAAAGTTGTCTGTTATGCGACAGATTTAGGGTTTAAAAATGTTTATGTGCAGGAACTTAATTCTGCAGAAAAAAATTTCATTCCTGCATTTGATTTTTCGGGAATATTGTGATATTCTTATTGTTAGAGATATGTTGCCTAAATGCGATAAATCTTTAGTTATATGATTGAGGGGGAAAGAATTATGAAAGTTAAAACTTATGAATATGAAAGTGCAACCGGTCAATGTGATATTAAGGCATGGCAGTGGTACCCTGAAAACAGAAAGCCAAAAGCGGCTATACTTATCCATCACGGTATGGCAGAACATTCGGGAAGATATAAAAATGTTATAAATGCACTTGTAAATGATTATGGCTACGCCGTTTTTATGAATGATATGGCAAATCACGGACAGTCGAATTTCAATGAGGAATTACTCGGATATTTCGGTGCAAAAGACGGATGGAAAAATATCATTAAAGACGCAAAAACACTTTTTGACATTATGAAATCAGAGTATCCGGATAAAAAGACAATTATATGCGGTCATTCTATGGGTTCAATGATTATGAGGTCGTTTATAAATTTCTACGGAAATCCATTTGATGCGGCTATATTCATCGGTACAAGCGGTAAAAATCCTCTTGCAAAAGCAAGTCTTGCACTTACAGATGCTCTTGCTAAAATTAAAGGACCTACATACAAGACACAACAACTTTATGAGGTTGGTTTTGCAGATTATGATAAGCCTTTTGAGCATAGAACAAGATATGACTGGGGTATCAGAGATACAAAGAGTGTAGATGACTATGTGGCAGATCCAAAGTGTGGATTTTTGTTTACCGTTGCAGGTTATAATGACCTTGCTCAACTTGTAATTAACTGTAACAGTGACGAGTGGTTTAGTAATGTCGGTGTTTATGTACCTGTTTTGTTCCTTTCGGGAGATAAAGACCCTGTCGGAAATTATGGTAAAGGTATAGTTGAAGTTTACGACAAACTTAAAAAGACAGGCCACGAAAAAGTTACAATGAAACTTTACGGAAATGCCCGTCACGAAATATTGAATGAACTCAATAAAGAAAGCGTTTATGAAGATATGAACAACTGGATTCAAAATGTTGTTTTAAAATAATTTCTATAAACAAAAAACCATAAAAATAAGCCGTATGTTTTCATACAGCTTATTTTTAGTTTAGTATATTTAGTTTAACTGCCGTAACTTTAAGTTACGGCAGTTTTTATGTTAGTGTTTATTAAAAATATTACTGTGTTTTATTTTACTTACAACAAAAAATAAAATATAGAAAAAGACTATGCCGAGAACTGCACCCAAAGAGTCGATTGCCCAATCAACGAACTGACAGGAACGGCCGTCAACAAAGATTTGATGGATTTCATCGCTTATGGCATAAAGCGAAGTTGCTGAAAATGCAAAAATCGGTACTGTTTTTGTATTTTTCAATGTTTGGTAAAAAGCGTTTGAAAACAGAAGTGAAAGACCTGTAAATTCGAGCAAATGAGCAGCTTTTCTGACTAAAAAGTCTGTAAAAACATTTTCTCCGAAAATTGAAGTCAAAAACTCAAGTATTTTACCGCTCTGTTCGGACGATTGGTTTGCAGTTCGTGAAGAAAAATAAAAAATGAGCGCCATACAAACTGCACAGAGTGTCCAAGAAACGATTTTTTTAATCTTCTCGTGTTGCATTACAGAAGTTTACCCTCCCGCTTCCTGCGTGAAATTGAATACCTGAAACATTTTTTGCACTTGCATAGTAACTTGTTTCGAAAAATACGGGACATACGGAGTATGTCGAGAGAAGTTCATTTTCACATTTTGAATAGAAATTACTTTCTCCGTTTTTACCTGCTGAATATGATAATACAGAAATTTTATCGGCAAATTCAGAACTGCCTGCCGTAGCGTAATTTGAATTATTCATTATATTTTCTATAAATGAATAGGGGTTTGACGAGTGCGCTTTATATTCAGTAAATGCGATTTGATAGTCGCCTTTTGCAATTCTTGTTTTAAGCTCGTTTTCTTTTACAATTTCAATTTTCATAGTCAAAGCAACATCTTTTTTATTGTCTCCCGAGCCGTATCCCGTAGTTTTGCCTATGGACGCCTGAACATCCTGAAAAACCTCTTTTACATACTCTTCCATAGCTTCTGTTGTGATAACGGTTAGAGTGGCCGTTGATACTTTTAATTCTTTAAGACCTTTTTTCCAAAGTTCAACGGCTTCGAAGGTGTCTTGTTTATAAAATGTATCGGAAGCAGAATTTCTGTACGGTGCGTTTCCCATTGTGCAGGACGGAGGAATGTAGCCTGTCGCTTTTGTAAGAAAGTCTGTTTTTTCGAGGTCTGCGTTTCCAAATGACAGACAAAGTGATTTTCTGATGTTCAGATTTGATACAATATTATCGGAACAGTTAAACACAAAACCCCACATTGTGTCTGTATATGGAACTGTTGTAATTTTGTTTTTTTTACTGATTTTTTTTGTTTCGTGACCATTTAAAAATGCTGCGTCATATACGCCCGACGCCAAGTTTTCAACAATTTTTTCTCTGTCGTTTGTTATTGAAAATGTGAGTTTTTTTGCTTTTGCGGGAGAAGGTCCCGTATATGTTTCGTTTTGAATTAAATTTATAGAATTGTCAAGAACTTTTGAAACTATAAACTGACCGTTGAACATTGAGTATTTTAATTCAAGTCCGTATCTTCCTTTTGTTGCATTGAAAAACTGTCTGTTACACGGTGCCGCAACAGCTGTTGAAAGAACATTTAAAAAACCGTTTACGGCATTTTCAAGTTCAATAACCAAAGTGTAGTTGTCAACTGCGGTAACACCAAGTTCGGAAAGTGATTTTTTGCCTGCATTGATTGCAGAGGCATTTTTAATTGAAGAAACAGTGGAGTAGAGGGGACTGTTTGTATTCGGGTCAACTGCTCGCTGAAGTGCGAACACAAAGTCGTCGGCAACAACTTCGGGTTTGAAGCTTTCGCCCATTCTTTCTTCTATGGTTTTATTCGTGTGCCATTTGCAACCTTTTTTCAAGTGAAATGTATAGGTTAAGCCGTTGTTTGTAACTTCCCAACTTTCTGCCATACCCGATGTTACTTCGCCTTTATCGTCAACTCGCACAAGTCCTTCATAGACATTTTCACAAATCAAAAAATCGTCTTCCGTTCCGGCAACCTGTGGGTCAAAACTTGTCATATTCCCGTCAATCGGGTATATTAAATCAATTTCTTTGTCTTTTGAACCGCAGCCGCTGAAAACAGCAGCGATAACAGACAGACAAAGCATTACTGATATTATACTTTTAATTTTTTTGCGCATTGTTTTCTTCTCCGATATATTAATTATACACATTATAACAAACGAAATTTGCAAATACAAGGTTATTAAACAATGCAGTATTTTATTTTTACAATTTTTTTAAAAAATTAGTTTTCAATCTCAAAATCAACTTCAAAAACAGAGAAAAAGTGTGAAAATATATTGTATTTTCAAAACACTCGGAGCAGTGTGCAATTTATTTTTAATTGTATCGGTCACTTTGTAAAAAATTATCAAAAATAAGGTTGACAAAGACAAATAGTTAGTATATTATAGATACCCAAAATAAAATGGCATTGTGTACGCAAAAGGGAGTTTAATCCATTTTTTACGACACAAAAAGTTTACACTTCAGACACTGAAAAGTGTGCTTAAACAGTGTAAATCCAGCCCTTTTTCACATATCAAAAAGAAGGAGTGAAATCTTAATGGTAAATGTGAAGGACGAGCAGTTAGGCGTTACAATCAGAAAGAGTTTTGCAAAAATTAACGAGGTTATGAAAGTTCCGAACCTCATTGAAGTGCAAAAGAAATCGTATCAATGGTTTCTTGACGAGGGCCTTGCTGAAGTTTTCAAAGATATCGGTTCAATTACCGATTATACAGGCGACCTTGTTCTTGACTTTGTTGACTATTCAATGGACGACGAACCGAAGTACAGCATTGCTCAATGTAAAGCGAGAGATGTTACTTATTCAAAACCTTTAAAGGTTAAAGCCCGTCTTCAAAACAGAAAAACAGGCGAAGTCAAAGAAAATGTTATATTTATGGGCGACTTCCCGCTTATGACAGACAGCGGTACATTCGTTATCAACGGTGCCGAAAGATGTATAGTTTCTCAGTTGGTTCGTTCACCCGGCGTGTACTATGGAATGACTCACGATAAGACAGGTAAAGAACTTTATACAAACACTGTCATTCCTAACAGAGGCGCATGGCTTGAATACGAGACAGACGCAAACGATGTTTTCTATGTAAGAATTGATAAAAACAGAAAAATCTACATTACAACTTTCCTTCGTGCTCTCGGTCTTTCAACTGACGAACAACTTCGTGAGTTTTTCGGCGAAGACGAAAGAATAGAAGCAACGATTGAAAAAGATACTACTAAAAACGAAGAAGAAGCACTCCTTGAAGTTTATAAAAAACTTCGTCCGGGCGAACCTCCGACACTTGATACTGCACAGGCTCACTTGAACGGTCTTTTCTTTGACGCAAGAAGATACGACCTCAGCAGAGTCGGCAGATACAAGTACAACAAAAAACTCGGTATGTTCGACCGTCTTGCAGGTCAGAAACTTGCTCAGCCCGTAATTTCTCCTGTCGGCGAGTTCCTTGCAGACGCAGGCGAAGTCATTTCAAAAGAAAAAGCTGCCGAAATCGAAGATGCAGGCGTAATGGAAGCATTTGTAGATGTTGACGGCAGAGAAATAAAAATTTGTTCAAACGGTATGGTTGACATTAACAAGTATGTTAATTTTGACTGTAAACCTCTCGGTATAAGAGAAAAAGTTTCATACAGAGTATTAAGTGAAATTCTTGAAAAATGCGGCGATGATGAAGACGCACTTAAAGAAGAAATTGAAATTCGTCAGGATGACCTTGTTCCTAAACATATTATTATTGATGATATTTTCGCTTCTGTATCATATCTCATCAACCTTGCATTCGGTATCGGCAGAACAGACGATATTGACCACTTGGGTAACAGAAGAATTCGTGCAGTAGGCGAACTTCTTCAAAACCAATTCAGAATCGGTTTTACAAGAATGGAAAGAGTAATTCATGAAAGAATGACTCTTCAGGCTCAAGATGATGAAGAAATGATTACACCGCAGGCTCTTATCAATATCAGACCTGTTGTGGCAGCAATTCGTGAATTTTTCGGTTCATCACCTCTTTCACAATTTATGGACCAAAACAACCCGCTTGCCGAACTTACTCATAAAAGAAGACTTTCGGCACTCGGCCCCGGCGGTCTTTCAAGAGACCGTGCAGGTTTCGAAGTTCGAGATGTACACTATACTCACTATGGTCGTATGTGTCCTATCGAAACACCTGAAGGCCCTAACATCGGTCTTATCTCGTATCTTGCTTGTTACAGCCGAATTAATGAGTACGGCTTTATCGAAGCTCCTTACAGAAAAGTTGACAAAGAAACAGGTATTGTTACAGACGAAGTTGTATATATGACAGCAGATGTTGAGGACGATTTTGTGGTTGCACAGGCAAACGAACCGCTTGATGAAGACGGCAGATTTGCGGGTAAAAAAGTTACTTGCCGTTACAGAGACGAGTTCATTTCTACATCGGCTGACAAAGTTGACTATATGGATGTTTCGCCGAAGATGGTTGTATCGGTTGCAACAGCAATGATTCCGTTCCTTGAAAACGACGACGCAAACCGTGCTCTTATGGGTGCAAACATGCAGCGTCAGGCAGTTCCGCTTCTTAAAACAGAGGCTCCTGTTGTAGGTACCGGTATGGAATACAAAGCAGCGTATGACTCAGGCGTTGTTGTTATTGCAAAACACGGCGGTACTGTTGTTCATCTTGACGCTGAAAATATTGAGATTAAAACAAAAGACGGTTCGATTGACAGATATGAACTTATCAAATTCAGCGGTTCTAACCAAGGCACCTGTATCAACCAAAGACCTATCGTTTCTCTTCATCAAGAAGTTGAAGAAGGTCAGGTTATAGCAGACGGTCCTGCAACAAGCAACGGCGAAGTTTCTCTCGGTAAAAACGCTCTCATCGGCTTTATGACATGGGAAGGTTACAACTACGAGGACGCTGTTCTTATCAATGAAAAACTTGTAAGAGAAGATGTTTATACTTCTATTCATATTGTAGAACACGAATCAGAGGCAAGAGATACAAAACTCGGCCCTGAAGAAATTACAAGAGATATACCTAATGTAAGTGAAGAAGCACTTAAAGACCTTGACGAAGACGGTATTATCCGCATCGGTGCAGAAGTTCACTCAAGCGATATTCTTGTAGGTAAAGTTACACCGAAGGGCGAAACAGAACTCACATCTGAAGAAAGACTTCTCCGTGCTATTTTCGGCGAAAAAGCAAGAGAAGTAAGAGATACTTCAATGCGTGTTCCTCACGGTGAGTCAGGTATCGTTGTAGATGTAAAAGTATTTACAAGAGCAAACAGCGATGAACTCAGTCCGGGTGTAAATAAAGTAGTTCGTGTTTATATAGCACAAAAGAGAAAAATTCAAGTCGGCGATAAAATGGCAGGTCGTCACGGAAACAAGGGCGTTGTTTCAAGAATTCTTCCTCAGGAAGATATGCCGTTCTTACCTGACGGTCGTCCTCTTGATATCGTTCTTAACCCTCTCGGCGTACCTTCTCGTATGAATATCGGTCAGGTACTTGAAGTTCATCTCGGCTATGCCGCTATGGCTCTCGGCTGGAAGATGATGACTCCCGTATTCGACGGTGCTCACGAAGATGACATTAGAGAATGTCTTAAACTTGCAGGCAAAAGAGAAGACGGTAAAACAATTCTTACAGACGGCAGAACAGGTGAAAAATTTGACAATCCTGTTACAGTCGGCTATATGTACTATCTCAAACTCCATCACCTTGTAGATGATAAAATTCACGCTCGTTCAACAGGTCCTTACAGCCTTGTTACTCAACAGCCACTCGGCGGTAAAGCTCAATTCGGCGGTCAGCGTTTCGGTGAGATGGAAGTTTGGGCACTTGAAGCTTATGGTGCTGCTTACACACTTCAGGAAATTATGACAGTTAAGTCGGACGATGTTGTGGGCAGAGTTAAAACATACGAAGCTATTGTTAAAGGCGAAAATATTCCTCGTGCAGGAACTCCGGAATCATTTAAAGTATTGTTCAAAGAACTTCAGGCTCTCGGTCTTGATTGTCGTGTATATGACAGACAGGGTGAGGAAGTTGAACTTAAACAAGACCTTGACGACGGTGCACCTGTTCAGAATGTTACTGACGATAAAGCATTCACCACTGTAAATGATTTCGGTGAAGAAACAGAAGGTTTCGGAATTGAAAATGCAGACGGTGAAGAGGAAGCAAATCAGCAAAGTGAGTCTATTTTCGAAGATTTTGATTTTTCAGACTCAAATGACGATTATGAAGACTGATATAAGCTGAGTTAAAACAAAAACCTATATTTATGATAGATAAGGAGATGCTTCCAATGACAGATATGGAATTTTCATCAATTAAAATCGGTCTTGCTTCACCCGAACAGGTTCGCTCATGGTCATACGGTGAAGTTACAAAACCCGAAACTATAAATTACAGAACTTTAAAACCCGAAAAAGACGGTCTTTTCTGCGAAAGAATTTTCGGACCTACAAAGGACTGGGAATGTCATTGCGGAAAATATAAAAGAGTTCGTTATAAAGGAAAAATCTGTGAACGCTGCGGAGTAGAAGTTACCCGTGCCAAAGTAAGAAGAGAAAGAATGGGACATATTGAACTTGCTGCCCCTGTTTCTCACATTTGGTACTTTAAGGGTATTCCGAGCAGATTAGGTCTTGTTCTTGATTTAAGTCCGAGAAACCTTGAAAAAGTCCTTTATTTTGCACTTTATATCGTTACAGACCCGGGTGACACACCGCTTGAAAAAATGCAGGTACTCACTGAAGAAGAATATCGTGAGATGCGTGAAAGATACGAAGACGATTTTGAGGCTGGAATGGGTGCTGAAGCAATTAAAAAATTGCTCCAAGATATAGATGTTAACGAACTTCAGCAACAACTCAAGGAAGAACTTGAAACTGCAACAGGTCAAAAGAGAGTTCGTATCCTTAAAAGACTTGATGTTGTAGATGCTTTCTGTTCGAGCGGAAACAAACTTGAATGGATGATTCTCGACGCAATTCCGGTTATTCCTCCGGATATTCGTCCTATGGTACAGCTTGACGGCGGCAGATTTGCAACTTCCGACCTCAATGATTTGTACAGAAGAGTTATCAACAGAAACAACCGTCTTAAAAGACTTCTTGAACTCGGAGCACCTGAAATCATTGTAAGAAATGAAAAGAGAATGCTCCAAGAGTCTGTTGACGCTCTTATAGATAACGGACGCAGAGGCCGTCCCGTAACAGGACCTAACAACAGACCTTTGAAATCACTTTCAGATATGCTTAAAGGTAAACAAGGTCGTTTCCGTCAGAACCTTCTCGGTAAGCGTGTTGACTATTCCGGCCGTTCGGTTATCGTTGTAGGACCTGAACTTAAAATGTATCAGTGCGGTTTGCCTAAAGAAATGGCTATCGAACTTTTCAAACCGTTTGTAATGAAACGCCTTGTTGAAACAGGTGTTGCTTCAAATATTAAATCAGCAAGAAAAATGGTTGAAAAAGCAAGCATTCCTCAAGTATGGGACGCTCTTGAAGTTGTTATTAAGGATCACCCTGTAATGCTTAACCGTGCCCCCACACTTCACAGACTCGGTATTCAGGCATTTGAGCCTGTTCTTGTTGAAGGTCGTGCTATTAAACTTCATCCGCTTGCTTGTACAGCATTCAACGCCGACTTCGACGGTGACCAAATGGCTGTCCATGTTCCTCTTTCGGCAGAGGCACAGGCAGAGGCAAGAATTTTGATGCTTGCAGCAAATAACTTGCTCAAACCTTCAGACGGTAAACCTGTTACTGTTCCTACACAGGATATGGTTATCGGTTCTTACTATCTTACAATGATTAAAGATAATGAACCGGGTGCACCGCATACAGAAAATATTAACGGCGAAGAAGTAACCGTTTACAATATTTACAGAGATAAAGACGAGGCTATGATGGCATATCAGGAAGGTTCACTCGGTCTTCACTCTCTTTGTAAAATCAGATACGAAAAAGAAATTGACGGAAAAATGCAGTCAAAACTTGTTGAAACAACAATCGGTCGTGTCATCTTCAACGAACCTGTTCCTCAAGACCTTGGTTTTGTTGACAGAACAGACCCTGAAAAAGCATTTGACCTTGAAATTTCATTCGTTGTTAAGAAAAAACAACTCGGTCAAATTGTTGACCGCTGCATTAAGGTACACGGCGTAGCAGTTTCTTCAAGCGTACTTGACGCACTCAAAGCTCAAGGTTACAAGTATTCAACTATTTCAGGTACAACAGTTGCCGTTATTGACGCACTCATTCCTGAAAAGAAAAAAGAATTTATTGAAGAAGCAGAAAAGAAAATCGACGCTATTACCTATAACTATAACTTTGGTCTTATTTCTAATACAGAACGCTCAAGTCAAGTTATTAAAACTTGGGAAGACTGCACAAATAAGGTTTCAAACGAACTTACTTCAAACTTTGACGGTGCACATAACCCAATTCATATGATGGTTGACTCAGGTGCTCGTGGTAGTATCGCTCAGTTGCGTCAGCTTGCAGGTATGCGTGGACTTATCGCAAATACGGCAGGTAAAACAATCGAGGTACCGATTAAGGCTAACTACCGTGAAGGTCTGAATATTCTTGAATACTTCATTTCTTCTCGTGGTGCTCGTAAAGGTCTTGCCGATACTGCTCTTCGTACAGCTGACTCGGGTTACCTTACAAGAAGACTTGTTGACGTATCTCAAGATGTTATCATTCACGATGACGACTGCGGTTGCAGCGAAGGTATCGAAGTTTCCAGAATTATGGACGGTAACCGTGAACTTGAAAGTCTTAAAGAAAGACTTATCGGCAGATACCTTTCAGAGCCTGTTGTTGTTGACGGCGAAGTTATTATGGAAACAAATAAGATGATTACTGATGAAGACGCTGACAGAATTTGTGATGCAGGCGTTGAAACAGTTAAAATTCGTTCTCTTATTACTTGTAAATCAAGACACGGTGTTTGCCGTAAATGTTACGGTGCAAACCTTGCTACTAATGAGCCTGTTCAAGTCGGCGAAGCAGTTGGTATCATTGCAGCTCAATCAATCGGTGAGCCGGGTACACAGCTTACAATGAGAACATTCCACACCGGCGGTGTTGCAGGCGGTGCAGATATTACACAAGGTCTTCCGAGGGTTGAAGAGTTGTTCGAGGCAAGAAAACCAAAACAACTTGCTATTCTTTCGGAAATCAGCGGTAAAGTTTCATTTGAAACTATTAAGAAGAGTAAACATGTTGTTGTTACTTCAGATGAAGACGGCGAAGTTAAAAAATACCTTATTCCTTACGGTGCAAGACTCAATGAAAATATTGTTGAGGGTGCATATATTGAAAAGGGTACGGAACTTACAATGGGTGCAGTTAACCCGCACGATGTACTTGCTATTTGCGGTAAGAGTGCAGTTTACAACTACCTTATTAAAGAAGTTCAGTTTGCTTACCGTACTCAAGGTGTTGATATCAGCGATAAACATATCGAGGTTATTGTTCGTCAGATGCTCAAGAAATGTGAGGTTGACGATGCAGGAGATACAGACCTCATTTCAGGTATTATGACTGATGTTGCCGAAGTTGAAGAGGCAAACAAAATCATTAAAGAAAGAATTGCAAACGGCGAAACAGGTCTTAGGGAAGCAACATACATTCCTATTCTTATGGGTATTACAAAGGCTTCACTTGCAACAGACTCATTCCTTTCTGCCGCTTCATTCCAGGAAACAACCCGTGTTCTTACAGACGCTGCTATCAGAGGTAAGAGCGACAAACTTCTCGGTCTTAAAGAAAATGTTATTATCGGTAAACTTGTTCCTGCAGGTACCGGTATGGATGTTTTCAGAGATGTTGATGTTGTTCCGAGTTATTTCAGTGCTGAAAATAAGGACGAAATTTTAAATCTTGAACAATTACAAGAACTCTTGACAAACAATACTGCACAATGATATAATGCTTAATTGTGTAAGTGGTGCTTGGCACAAATTGACAAAATTAACTGTCTGTTTTTGTAAAAAATCACAAATCTTTGGGGCAAAGTATATCTTTGCCCCAAGATATGCGTATAAATGATACTTAAATTATATTGTTTTAAGTATGATTTATGCGTATATTACGCAAATTTTTATTGGAGGTGAAATAATGCCAACCTTTAACCAGCTTGTTAGAACAGGTCGTAAATCACTTGAGAAAAAAGCTAAGGCTCCGGCACTTCTTCACGGACTTAACACAAAGAAGAATGTTGTAACAGACAACGCTTCTCCGTTTAAAAGAGGTGTATGTACAGCCGTTAAAACTGCAACTCCTAAAAAGCCTAACTCAGCACTTCGTAAAATTGCCAGAGTTCGTCTTACAAACGGAATTGAAGTTTCAGCTTATATCCCCGGTGTAGGTCACAACCTTCAGGAGCACTCTGTTGTAATGATCAGAGGCGGACGTGTTAAGGACCTTCCCGGTGTTCGTTACCACATCATCCGTGGTACACTTGATACTCAAGGTGTTAACGGAAGAATGCAATCTCGTTCCAAATATGGTGCGAAAAGACCTAAGGCTGCTAAAAAGTAAGCAGAAAAATTCACTTGAAAGAGAAAATCTTCTTGTTTGGAAATCCGACAATGAGTTTATATATATATTACCTCTATTGTTGGCGCCACGGGAAATTTTGTCACGAGTACCTATGATATCATCAATATGAAGGAGGGAAGCGAAGTGCCAAGAAGAGGCCAAATCGCAAAACGTGATGTATTGCCGGACCCGCTTTACAACTCAAAGCTTGTAACCCGTCTTATCAATAACATCATGTATGATGGAAAAAAAGGTGTCGCTCAAAAAATCGTTTACGATGCATTCGACATCATTAAAGAAAAAACAGGTAACGACCCACTCGCTACTTTTGAGGAAGCAATGGAAAATGTTATGCCTGTACTCGAGGTAAAAGCTCGCCGTATCGGTGGTGCTACTTACCAAGTTCCGATTGAGGTTCGTCCTGAAAGAAGACAAACACTCGGTCTTAGATGGATAACACTTTACAGCCGTCAGCGTTCTGAAAGAACGATGAAAGAAAGACTTGCATCTGAAATTCTCGATGCTGTTAACAAAACCGGCGGTGCTGTTAAGAAGTGTGATGACACACACAAAATGGCAGAAGCAAACAAAGCATTTGCTCATTTCAGATATTAATCTGATTTGTGTTTTAATTGTTAGGAGGATATTATGCCAAGAAAAGTATCTCTTGAAATGACAAGAAATATTGGTATTATGGCTCATATTGACGCCGGTAAAACAACTACAACTGAGCGTATCCTTTTTTATACAGGTGTAAACCATAAAATCGGTGAAACTCACGACGGCGCTGCTACGATGGACTGGATGGCTCAAGAGCAGGAAAGAGGTATTACTATCACTTCTGCTGCTACAACTTGTTTCTGGAATGACCATCGTATCAATATCATCGACACCCCCGGACACGTTGACTTCACAGTTGAAGTTCAGCGTTCACTTCGTGTACTTGACGGTTCTGTAACTGTTCTTTGTGCTAAAGGCGGTGTTGAGCCTCAGTCTGAAACTGTATGGCGTCAGGCTGACGAATACCAAGTGCCCAGAATGATTTATGTAAATAAAATGGACATTATGGGTGCAGACTTCTATAATGTTTTGGATATGGTTAAAGACCGTTTCAAATGTAACGCACTCCCAATTCAGCTTCCTATCGGCAGCGAAGACACATTCAAAGGTATCGTTGACCTTGTAAATATGGATGCTGAAGTTTATTATGATGACCTCGGTAAAGATGTTCGTCGTGAACCTATCCCTGAAGATATGGTTGAACTTGCTAATAAGTATCATACAGAACTTATTGAGCACGTTGTTGAACAAGACGAGGCTCTTATGGAAAAATATTTCGAAGACGGTGAAGAAGCTATCACTGTTGACGATATTAAAAAAGTTATCAGAAGATCAACTATTGCAAACGAGATGGTTCCTGTTGTTTGCGGTACTTCATACCGTAACAAAGGTGTTCAGCCTCTCCTTGACGCAATCGTTGACTATATGCCTGCTCCGACAGACGTTCCTGCTATCAAGGGTGTAAATCCTGATACAGACGAAGAAGAAGAGCGTCATTCTTCAGATGACGAACCGTTCTCAGCACTTGCATTCAAAATCGCAACAGACCCGTTTGTTGGTAAGATTTGCTACTTCCGTGTATATAGCGGTAAAGTTGATGCAGGTACTACTGTTTATAACTCTGTTAAAGACGGTAAAGAAAGAATGGGTCGTATTCTTCAAATGCACTCAAACCACAGAGAAGATATCGACACATGTTACGCAGGCGATATCGCTGCTGCTGTTGGTCTTAAAAATACAACAACAGGTGACACACTTTGTGATGAAAAAGCACCTATCATTCTTGAGTCAATGAATTTCCCTGACCCTGTTATCAGAGTTGCTATTGAACCTAAAACAAAAGCAGGTCAGGAAAAGATGGGTATTGCTCTTGCTAAATTGGCAGAAGAAGACCCGACATTCAAGGCTTACACAGACGAAGAAACAGGTCAGACAATCATCGCAGGTATGGGTGAACTTCACCTTGAAATCATTGTTGACAGACTTCTTCGTGAATTCAAAGTTGAAGCAAATGTAGGTGCACCTCAGGTTGCTTACAAAGAAACAATCCGTCAAAACTCTGAAACTGATATGAAATATTCTCGTCAGTCAGGCGGTAAGGGTCAGTACGGTCATGTTAAAATCAGAATTGAGCCTAATATCGACGCTGAAACAGGCGTTGGTGCAGGATACGAGTTTGTTAACCAAATCGTAGGCGGTGCTATTCCGAAAGAATATATTCCGGCTGTTGACGCAGGTATCCAAGGCGCAATGAAGAGCGGTATCCTTGCAGGCTATCCGGTTGTAGATGTCAGAGTTACTCTTTATGATGGTTCTTACCATGAAGTTGACTCATCTGAAATGGCATTTAAGATTGCCGGTTCTATGGCTTTCAAAGACGCTGCTAAAAAAGCAAACCCGATTATTCTCGAACCAATGATGAAAGTTACAGTTATTGTTCCTGAAGAATATATGGGCGATGTTATCGGCGACCTTAACTCTCGTCGTGGTCTTATCAGAAGCTTTGAAGACAGAAACGGTGCTAAGCAAATCAATGCAAGAGTTCCGCTTTCAGAAATGTTCGGATACGCTACTGACCTTCGTTCAAAAACTCAAGGTCGTGGTCAATACACTATGGAACCTGACGGTTATGAGCCTGTTCCGAAAAATATTTCTGAATCTATCATCAGCGACAGAGCTAAAAAAGATTAATTTTACAAAAACCACTTGAATTTGTACGCTGTTTTTGATAAAATATCGTTGCAAATCTAAACTTATAAATTTTTTAGGAGGAAATTCCAAATGGCTAAAGAAAAATTTGAAAGAACCAAGCCACACGTTAATATTGGTACTATCGGTCACGTTGACCATGGTAAAACAACATTAACAGCTGCTATCACAAAATATCTTGCTTCTAAGGGTATGGCTCAATTCGAAGACTATGCTGATATCGATAAAGCTCCGGAAGAAAGAGAACGTGGTATCACAATCAACACATCTCACGTTGAGTACGAAACAGAAACTCGTCACTACGCTCACGTTGACTGCCCGGGACACGCCGACTATATCAAAAACATGATTACCGGTGCTGCTCAGATGGACGGCGCTATCCTTGTTATCGCTGCTACTGACGGTCCTATGGCTCAGACAAAAGAACACCTTCTCCTTGCTCGTCAGGTTGGCGTTCCTTACATCATTGTATTCATGAACAAATGTGATCAGGTTGACGACGAAGAACTTCTTGAACTCGTTGAAATGGAAATCAGAGAAACTCTTGATGAATACGAATTCCCGGGCGATGATACACCTATCATCAAAGGTTCAGCTCTTAAAGCTCTTGAAGCTACAAGCCCTGACGATCCGGCTTGTGAACCAATCAAAGAACTCATGGACGCTGTTGACTCTTATATCCCAACTCCTGACCGTAAAGCAGACCTTCCTTTCCTTATGCCTGTTGAGGACGTATTCACAATCACAGGTCGTGGTACTGTAGCTACAGGCAGAGTTGAAAGAGGTCAGCTCAGAACAGGTGAAGAAGTCGAAATCGTTGGTCTTAAAGACGAAAAAGCTAAGACAGTATGTACAGGTATCGAAATGTTCAGAAAAATCCTTGACTACGCTGAAGCAGGTGACAATATCGGTTGTCTTCTTCGTGGTGTTCAAAGATCTGAAATCGAAAGAGGACAGGTTCTTGCTAAACCGGGAACAATTCACCCTCACACAAAATTCCAAGGTCAAGTTTACGTTCTTAACAAAGACGAAGGTGGCCGTCATACTCCTTTCTTTAACAACTATCGTCCTCAGTTCTATTTCAGAACAACAGACGTTACAGGTGTAATTACTCTTCCTGAAGGAACAGAAATGTGTATGCCCGGTGATAATGTTGTTATGGATGTTGAACTTATCACTCCTATCGCTATCGAAGAAGGACTTCGTTTCGCTATTCGTGAAGGCGGCAGAACAGTAGGTTCAGGCGTTGTTACAAAGATTAACGAATAATCTTATACAGCAATATTAAACAGATAAAACAGACAGCTTAGGCTGTCTGTTTTTTTGTCGTCATTTGACGAATGTAAAATCTATGTAAAATTTTTAATGTTTATGCAAAACCTTTATAAATTGTTTGAATATCTTATTGACTAAAAAGTGCTTAATGTTATTATATATGCAAATAGTTAATAGGTGATGAAATGAAAGAAAAATTTAAGCAGTTTACAGAAAAACATAAGGAAATTTGGAAATTTATAAAGTTCACATTTACAGGTGCAAGTACCTCAATTTTGGAGATGGCGGTTTATGCAATTTGTCTTTATTGGATTTTTGCTCCGCTTAATGATGTAGTTGTCAGCAACAGTCCTGTTCTTGACTTTTTGGGAATTAAGTATGTCGGTTATATGTGGTCATACTTCATTTCAGCCGTAATAGGATATGCGGCAGCATTTATTATGAACAGAAAACTTACATTCCAAGCAGACTCAAACCCCGTTTTATCAATGATTTTGTATGCTATAATGGTTGTTTTCACAATTGCTTTCAATACTTGGTTTGGCTCTTGGCTCGGCACTGCAATGAAAGAGGCAGGCTACGATAACTTCTTCTTTGAAATGTTGCAGAAACTTGTTGTTATGACTATTCCTACTATTTGGACATATCCGCTTCAGCGTTTTGTTATTCACAGAAAAAAGAAAGAAAATACAGATAAAACAAACGATAATGTAGCAACAGAAGTACAGACAGCAGAATAATCGAAAGGATTTATTATGGGAATAAAACTTATTGCTCTCGATGTTGACGGAACACTTGTTCATTCAGACGGTACTCTCAGTGAAAATAATTTATTTGCAGTTGAAGAAGCTGCCGCAGAAGGCGTAAATGTTGTAATCAATTCAGGCAGAACATTTTATGAATTGCCTGAAGAGTCAATTAAAAGTGATGCTTTTTCATATTATATTTATTCAAACGGCGCTGCAATCGCAGATGAAGACGGAAAACTTATATATTCGGCTTTTATTGATGAAGGAATTGCAAAAGGTGTTTTAGATACATTACAAAAATGCAATACAATGATTGAAATATACAGCCACGGTCATCCTCACACTGAAAGTAAATATCTTTGCAATGAAGCGTACGATTATTTTGATATTGAGGACTGTTACAGAGGAGTTGTAGAAACTACTCGTGTAGGAATTCAAAATACAAGTGAGTTTTTCTACAAAAATGCAAATTCTGTTGAAATGTTCAATGTTTTCTTTAAAAATCAAGATGAGAGAAATAAGTGTTTTGAAATATTTTCTCGTATTCCCGGTTTGAAAGTTACAACTTCTATGCCCACAAATATGGAAATCTTTTCAGATAAAGCAGATAAAGGCACTGCACTTAAATATCTTGCAGAGTATTTCAATATTGACAGGGAAGATGTTATGGCTATGGGCGACAGCAGAAACGATTTGCCTATGGTTAAGTATGCAGGTGTCGGCGTTGCTTTGGATAATGCCTGCGACGATTTGAAAAAGGTTGCAGATGTTGTTACTGTTTCAAATGACGAAGACGGAGTTGCAGTGATGATTGAGTCATCGGTACTTACCACTAAAGTTACTGTTTAATTGGAGAATGTATAATGAGCGATATTGTATCAGAAGATAAAATTCATTTTTTAAACACAGGTCATTCAGACTGTATTATTTTGGAAAGTCAAGGAAAGTTTGCAATGATAGATGCAGCTGAAGATAATGACTATCCCGCAAATAAACCGTTTTTAAATTTAAAAGGCTATGAAGATGTTGTTGTTGATTATTTGGTAAAGAATTGCAGCCGTGACGGCGAAAATGTCGATATAGAATTTGTACTCGGCACTCATGCACATTCCGACCATATCGGCGGGTTTGATACCGTTATCAACGATTCCAGAATTAATGTAAAAAAAGCATATTTGAAAAAATATGATGAAAAGACTATTTTTTTCGGCGAAATTAAGTTTTGGGACAACATGGAAGTTTATCAGCAAATGATGGACGCTTGTAAAAATAATAATGTTGAAGTTGTTCAGAATATCAAAAGCGACAGTTTTATGTTCGGCAATTTTAAAATTACATTTTTAAATACCGAAAATAAAAAACGCTTTTTCAAATACGGCGAAAATATTGACAGTGTTGTTACGCTTGTTGAAAAAAACGGTACAAAAGTTTTGCTTGTCGGCGATTTGAATTATAAAGCAAATGATGAAAAACCGATTGCCGATAAAGTTGGAAAAGTAGATATGCTTAAAGTCGGTCATCACGGATATTTTTGGTCAACATCAAATTATTTTGCAAAAAAACTTGCTCCTGAATATTCTGTTATCACAAATACTTGGAGCGCGGTTTATCCCGATGTTAAACATAAACTTAAAAAAGTTGCCAAATCGCAGGTTTTGTGTACTCAGGATGAAAACGGAGTAATTGCAGTAATCAGCGACAACGGAAAGATTGACATTCAAAAAAATATAATGAATGTTTAGTTTTCGATATTTTATATTTTCTAATGTTAAATTAAAAACAGAGATATGAAAATTCATATCTCTGTTTTTTGTTGTTTTGAATTATTCGATTTTACTTATTTCAGGATAATATCTAAAGATTACTTTTCCGATGATTTTCTTTTCATATACATACTTGTTTTCCCAAAATCTTGAGTCATTGCTTTTGTTTCTGTTGTCTCCCATCATAAAGTAATGCCCTTCGGGAATGTTGAACGGCCCGTAGTTTCCACGGGGTTCTTCCACCGTTACAAAACTGTCGTCAAGCTGTATCGTTTGTCCGTCTGTTTTTGTAACATACACGATACCGTCTTTTACTTCGAGTGTTTCGCCCGGCAATCCCACTATTCTTTTAACATAGAACTGCGATTCATCGTCTGGATAGTGGAAAATAACCACATCATATCTTTGAGGGTCTTCAAATTTGTATGTGAGTCTTGAAGCTATAACACGGTCATTTAATTGAATTGTGTTAAGCATTGAGCCTGTCGGTACAACAGCATTTGCAAAAACCAATGCCTTTAATATGATAGCTATAACTACTGCTATAACAATCGGTTTGCAAAAGTCTATTGCTTCTTTAAAAGATGACTTTTTCTTTTTTACGGTTTTTTTCTTGCTTTCCAATTCTTCGACTTTCATTGTCGATTTTATTTCTTCGGTTGAATCAAGGTCAAAGTAAACTGCTCCGCAGTTTGCACACTTTAGCCATTCGCCGTCACGAAGGAAAACATCACAGCCGCATTTTTTACATTTTTTGTCAATCATTTGCAAGACTCCGTTTAAAATTTAAACCATTTTTTAGTAGATTTTTTTTCGGCAACAGGAATTTCATCGTATGTCATAGCCCTGTCGATAAATTCAATATTGTCGTTATCAAACTGTGTGTCAACAATTTGCTTACAATTTTTACTGTAAGATGTGTTGTCAAGTACGCCGTTAATGTATATCTTTATGCTCGCATTCTTTTCTCTGACAAGATGAATAACGGTATCTTCCGTTTTTGAAGAGTCGGAAACAGCCTCTGCATTGTCAACCCTGAAGACTATCTTACCGTCTTTTGTTTTGACCGATATATCCTTATTCTCACAAATCGTTTCATTTGATTCGTTGCAGGTAAATGAAATTGTAAAGTCGTTTATTTCTTTCATACCTTTGTATCGTTTATCTTCTTTTCCGAATTGATACAATTTGAATTCAAACGGGAGAAGCGATATTTCCATCTTTTGATTGTATGAGTACAGTTTTTCCGAATCTATTGAACTTTCGTCATAGACATTGTATCTTTTGACATCGGTCAAAGTTTCGGGAACGCCCATAAGTTTGTTCAATGTTACGGTAATTTCGGCAGGAGAGTCGCTAGGGTTTCTCAGCGCAACTATACCTTCGCCGTTTTCTGTCCACGCACTGTACATATATACATTGTTCTTTGCGGGATCGCCGCCGAGAAAATGCGAATTTTTTATAATATGGTAGTTTTCTTTTGACCATTCAAGAACTTTTGCTAAAGATTTCCACTTTTCTTCATTCATCATATTGTATGATAAATACAACTCATTGAATGCCTGACCTCTTATTGCATTTGAGAAAAGGAACTTTTCAAACTCTTGGTCAGTATAGTCAACTTTTGCAGTATTGCCGTAAATTGGCTCGTGATTGTAAATTCTTGACTGCGGGAATTGGAGCGCTCTGTTGTAAAGAAAGTCGTAGTATCTGCTGTCACGATATGTGATTTCGGATTCAACCTGTCTTTGATTTTGAATGTTTTTTTCAAATCCTATATCTGTACTGTTTTGAAGCCAAATACTGTTTACATACTGAAGCCACCACGGAGACGGGTTTACATAGCAAGTCATATTGATGTATGTTTGCGGTCTTTCTTTTCGCATTTTTTTAAATACATTAATCCATCTTGACCACATTTCCGTAATGTAGTACATTTCTTTGTATCCGCCTGTTATATGGTCGTGAGAAGAGTTTTTGCAAGGTTTAAGGCAAAAACCGTCAAGTTTCCAATAATCTATATCATAGTCATTTGCATTTGAAATGAAAAATTCTTGTAATTTATTTATGTATTTTTCAGAACCGACACAAATGTCGTTCGATTCTTTGTTATAATAGCCGTTTCCGCTTTTTTCAATTCTTTTTGCAAAAGTGTTTTGGTAGTTGTAACCGCCTCTTGGACCTAACCAAAGACCGAAATGTGAACCGAGAGAAGAACTGATTTTTGTATAGTCATAAAGACCGTCTGCAAATTTTCTGTTAAATGACCAAAAATCGCTCTTGTAATCGTTCCAACCATCGTCTATAACATAGGCATCTATTGTAGGTACGCCGTGTGTAGTTAAGCCTTTTTCAATTTCATAAAATGATTTTTTTACATTTTGTTCGTTTATGTCGAGCATGTGGTCATACCACGAATTGTACTGAATTCTGTAATTGCTTTCGGTAGAAATTGAGTCTATGTATTTTTCAAAAGCAGCTTTTATGACTGACATATCTTTTGATTCTGCCGCACCGAGTATTGTAACGGGAAATTTAAATACTTTTCCGGGTTCTATGGATTTCCCTAAATAATATTTTACATAGCCTATGGCGTGTTTGATTTTATTGCTTGTTGCAGGAAATTCACATCCGTAGAAAAATGAATTGACATAAAAAGGCTGACCGAGAGTTGCGTAGTAGCCGTCGTAAAATGCGTCATCCTGCTCAATCGGTACTGTAAAGTGGTTTGTTGAGTTTATTATGCCGACATTTTCGAGAAGGGCATAGTCAATCGGATTTTCCTGTGTTTGAGAAACCATAACTCTTTTTTTGATATATGTTCCGTCTGCTGAGGACTGAAAGGCAACTTTTACAATAGTGTTGTACTTTTCTTCAAAAGTAAATATTGTACCGCCGTTTTCCTGTTTTATATCTACAAGACAGACAGATTTTGATGAAATTTCATCGCCGTCAACAAAGCGGATTGTAAATTCTGAACCGTTTCCGTCAGGCACAAAAATATCGCCTGAAAGTTTGTTCTCAACAGGACCGCTGATTAAATGGTCTTGCTGAATACGAAACTCACGCTTTAATGTTTTGTTTTCAACAAAATATTCCATTTTAATTCTCCTTAAGAATAGATTTCAATGCCATGGCAAGTTGGTCGGGGCAGGAAGTTCCTTTCATATTGCAGTCTATTCCTTCCAAACGCTCAATTACTTCTTCGGGTTTAAGTCCTTTAGTGAGTGCTCCGATACCTTTGAGATTGCCGTTGCAGCCACCGATAAAACCAATATCTGCAATTCTTCCGTTGTCGTCTATTTCTATATTTATTTGTCTTGAACAAACACCGTGAGGCTTGTATTGATACTTTTTCATATTTTATAATTCCTTCTTTATTTATTTAATATTAAAATAATTATTATATTATATTATACACAACAAAACCGTTTATTGCAATGTTTAACTTTTGTAAAAAAATTAAATATTTTTGAATACCTTAACTATTTTTAACAAAAACAGTCTTTGATTGTAAAATCAATTTGTCTTTTTTACCGTTGAAATAAAAAAAAGTAAATGGTAAAATTTAATTAAAATAAATTACGGTGCGAAAGGATTGTTTTATGAATTATTCTCAAATGAGCAAAGAACAGCTTGCTGCTGAAAAATCAAATCTTATGAAAAGATATGAAGATTTTAAGCTCCAAAATCTGAAACTTGACATGAGCAGAGGAAAGCCGTCAAAAGAACAACTTGATATTTCTATGGGCTTGGTTAATACACCCGTTGACTATACTGAAAACGGTTTCGATTTAAGAAATTACGGTCTTTTGGACGGTATTTCAAGTTGTAAAAAACTTTTTGCAGAAATTCTTGATGTTAAACCTGAAAATATTGTTGTAGGTGGTTCTGCAAGCCTCAATTTGATGTTTGACTATGTTTGTCAATGTTTTACAAAAGGCGTTGAAGGATGCACTCCGTGGTGCAAACTTGATGAGGTTAAATTCCTTTGTCCTGTTCCGGGATACGACCGTCATTTCACAATTTGCGAATATTTCGGTATTAAAATGGTAAATGTTCCGATGACAAGTGAAGGCCCTGATATGAATGTCATTGAAGAACTTGTTAAAGATGAGAGTGTTAAAGGTATGTTCTGCGTTCCTAAATACTCAAATCCTCAAGGCATTACTTATTCTGATGAAACGGTTAAGAAAATCGCTTCATTAAAACCTGTTGCAAAAGATTTCAGAATAATTTGGGACAATGCTTACTGTGTTCATGACCTTGATACAGAAAATCCTGATAAACTTCTTAATATTTTCAGTGTTTTAGGCGATTACGGCAATGAAAATATGGTTATTGAAGTTGCATCTACCGCAAAAATCACTTTCCCCGGTGCAGGTGTTTCCTGTATTGCTGCAAGTGAAGAAAATGTTGCAGATATTAGGAAAAGACTTAACTGCGAAACAATCAGTTATGATAAAATGAACCAAAAAAGACACAGCGAATATTTCAAAAGTGCCGCTGATGTTAAAGAACATATGAAAAAACATGCAGAAATCATTAAGCCGAAATTTGAAATGGTGTTGAAACATCTTGATAATGAACTTAAAGATACAGGCATCGCTCATTGGGAAAATCCAAACGGCGGATACTTTATCAGCCTTGATGTAATGCCTCAAACTGCAAAAAGAACAGGCGAACTTTGCAAAGAAGCAGGTGTTGTTTTGACTCCGGTAGGTGCAACTTTTCCTTACGGAATTGATCCTGAAGACAAAAATATCAGAATTGCTCCTACTCTTCCTCCTCTTGAGGAACTTGACAAAGCTGCCGAATTGCTTTGTATTTGTGCAAAGATTGCCGCAATAGAAAAGTTGGTTGGTTAAATGATTGCAGGTGCTTCTACATCTTGTTTTTATCCTCTTGAAACGGAAAAATCTTTAAAAAAAGTCTGCGAACTCGGTTTTAAAAAAGCAGAAGTGTTTTTTAACGCCGAGTGCGAGCTGAAAAAAGATTTTGTAAGCGAATTAAATTGTATTAAAGATGGATACGGTACTGAAATTGTGTCCGTTCATCCTCACAGTTCATTTATGGAAACACAGTGTCTTTTCAGCGACTATGAACGCAGATTTTTCGATATACTGCCGTTATACGAAAAATATTTTGAAGTTTGTCGTGAACTCGGTGCAGCACTTGTCGTGCTTCACGGAGCTCATAAAAGAACAAAAATCCCTATTCCCGATGAAAGATATTTTGAAAGGTTTAATATTTTGGCTGAAAAAGCAAAGGCAAACGGTGTTGTTTTGGCTCAGGAAAATGTAAATCTTTTCAAAAGCGAAAGTATTGAATTCTTAAAACGAATGAGGTCGGAAACAGGCGATAACTTTCACTTGGTTTTTGATGTTAAACAAACAATCAGAGCGAAACAAGATACTTTTGAATTTTTAAACGAGTTTAAAAATGATATTTGTCATGTTCATCTGAGCGATAACAATTCCGAAAGGGATTGTCTTCCTCCCGGCAGAGGCGTGTTTGATATTAAAAAAACAGAAAATATATTGAATAAAGCAAATTATAACGGAAATTATGTTATAGAGATTTATTCCTCGGGTTTTGATGTGGAAAAAGAACTGATTTTAAGCAAAAACTATCTTGATAATCTTTGATAAAAAAAGAGACACTCTTATGCAGTGTCTCTTTTTCATATATTAAATACCGTTTAATTGTTATGATTTTGTTATAATTTGAAATCGCTGTTTTAAATCACTATTTTATTGATTTTTGCAAAATACTGTGATAAAATAATAAAGCAGAAATTTTTACTTTTTTAAAAGTTTTGTTAAAATTTTTACTAAATGCCGTGCATTTTTAACGGAGGTCTGAAGTATGAAGTGCCCTTTTTGCGGTTATTCGGAAAGCAAAGTTATCGACTCTCGCCCAACAGACGAAAATGAAAGAATTCGCAGAAGGCGTGAGTGTTTACAGTGCCAAAAAAGGTTTACAACTTATGAAATAATCGAGGATGTGCCGATTATCGTTGTGAAAAAAGATAAAAGCAGGGAAGTTTTTGACAGAAACAAACTCACAAAAGGTATGTTGCGTGCTTGTGAAAAACGCCCCGTAACAATACAGGTTATTGACAACGCAATCGACGAAATAGAAGCACAGCTTCAGGCTACTCTCGACAGAGAAGTTACAAGTGTCAGAATCGGCGAGATGATAATGGAAAAACTCAAAGATATTGACGAAGTAGCTTATGTAAGATTTGCAAGTGTTTATAAAGAATTCGACAGTGCAGAGGCATTTAAAGAAGAACTTGCAAAATTGTCATAATAAATTACGGTGAAATATTATGTCTGAATTTAATTTGGGCAAATGCAGAAAAAGACGCTTGGCTTTGTTATTGACGCTGAGTTTGGTTATAATTGTTGCTTTAACTGTCTGCATTTTTTCTGTAAACAAAAAGTACGAAAACGGAATTGTTATTTTGGGCTATCACGGTGTTGTAAGTGATGAGGAAAAGAACACTTTGAAAGCTGACGATAAATACACTTTGTCAGTGTTGCAGTTTCGTACTCATATGCAGTATTTGTATGAAAACGGATATGAAACTTTGAGTATGCAGGAACTGCTTGATTATTGCGACGGCAAAATAGAAAATGTGAAAAAAACAGTGGTACTTACTTTTGACGACGGATATAAAAACTTCAACGAGGTTGTAAAGCCGATAATTGAAGAGTTCGGTTTTAAAGCTACTTGTTTTGTCATAGGAAAGCATACAGTCAATGACAGAGAAGAATTCTTAAAGTCACAAGATATTGTGAATACTGAAAATGTTGAATATTATTCTCACTCGTACGACCTGCACCGAACGGCAAAAGGAATTAACAAAAAAATTATCGAAGTTCTCAGCAAAGAAGAAATTGATAATGATTTCAAGAAAAATACTGTTTCACATGAATATTTTGCTTTTCCCTATGGCAGAAGCAGAAACGATATAGACGATATTCTTGAAAACAACGGTGTAAAACTTGCATTCAGTTATAATCAATATCGAAAAATGACAAGAAATGACGACAGGTACTTCTTGCCGAGATATATGATTTTAGACAGTACTCCGTTGTGGTATTTGAAATTGATTGCAAAGTGAATTTTTGTAAAGTATGTATTTATACACTGTTTCACTTGCTTTGAAATTTAATTAGATAACAAAAACAACCTGCAATTTTTAATTGCAGGTTGTTTTTTATGTTTATTTGTTTATGAATTTTTATTGTCAATCCGTATTTTGACCGTTGATTTTTTTATGTTTTTGGTACTCTTCGATAATTTCTGTATATCTGTCATAAGCGTTTGCAACTGCGTCTTCCCAAGAAAGATATATTTTTTCTGACGCATTTTCGCCTACTTTTCTCATCAATTCTCTGTCAGAAATTATTTCCTTTAATTTTGCGGAAAAACTTTCAGTGTTTTCTTCACACAAAAATCCCGTTTCAGAGTCTTTTATACCTTCTGCGGCACAGGAATTTTCTATAAGAAGACTCGGGACGGAACAAGCGGCGGCTTCACGAACGACAAGACCGTTTGTGTCAAAAGTTGACGGGAAGAGTAAAAGGTCTGCCGCAGAGAAATATGTTTTAATTTCGTTTCTGTCTGTGATAACGCCCGTAAAAATAACATCGTTTTCAAGACCGAGTTTTTTTGCATATTTTTTTATTTGTGAAAAGTTTTTGCCTCCGCCGACCATCAGCGTTTTAAATTCAACACCGTCATCTTTTAAATTTTTGAGCGACTCAAGAACTATTTTTAAATTTTTGTACCACATTATTCTGCCTACAAAAATAAAAACAGGAATGTCGGCTTTGATATTGTATTTTGCTTTTAATTTGTCTGTTTCTTCTTTCGGTGCTGCACCTCTTGCCATATCTACACCGTTGGGCATTACTCTGTAACTTCCGCCGTAGCCGAACTTTCTCAAACTTTCTGCCGTACCCTCACTTGGTACCCAAACTTCATCTGCGGCGTAGATATTGTTCCTTAAAAATCTTTTTGCAAAATCGGAAAGATATTTAACATGCACTCTTTCCATAATATCATATTCATATTTTGTGTGATATGTAAGAACTACCGGAACATCGTAAATTCTTTTGACAAGTCTGAAAAAATATGAAGACGCAAGCGGACAATGAGAATGAAGAAGGTCGAATTTTTTGCTCTTTAAATCGTTTCTGAACTTTTCTTTGAAAGGCCAGCCTATCGGATACTTGTCTTTGTTTGGTATCGGAAGACTTTTGTATCGGTAAACTTCAAAATCGTAGTTGTCCTTTTCTGCGTGTGGATTTTTAGGTGTAACAACCGTTGCGTCGCAATGATTTTTATTGAGATATGTTGCATAGTTCATTACAGTGCTGCATATACCGTCTATGTTCGGATAAAAAGCATCTGTTCCGAGTGCAATTTTATATTTTTTGCTCAAATAATCACCTCGATTATTGTAACATTTTACACTTTTTTAAAACTAAGTTCGTTTTTCTTAAAGTATTATATTAAAATATACCATAAATTGAGTTTAAAGTAAATAAAACGCACCTTAAATTTTAATTAATTTTTATTTATGCCTTGATTATCAAACCGTATGTATTATATAATATAGACTGAATAAGTTTTATGAGGTGAAAATATGTCAGTTCAATACAGCGTTACACTTGATAAGATAATTAAAGAACATTCGCTTGAAGTGGTTTATACCCCTCAAGACCCAAAAGAAATCTTAATTACGACGAATGAGGTAAACAGACCAGGTATCGTTATGACGGGTTATACAGACTATTTTGATTCTTTGAGAATTCAAATTCTCGGTTGGACTGAAATCGGCTTTTTGAAAAATATGAGCGATGAGAAGAGAAAACAGGCACTCGGCACATGGCTTTCTTTGAAACCCGCAGCGGCAGTTGTTACAAGGGGACTTGAAATAGGCGAGTATTTTAAAGAGGCTTGTCAAAAGTACGGTGTTCCTTTGCTCAGAACTGACGAAGAAACTTCGCCGTTTTTGGCAACGCTCATTTCGTATCTCAACAACCAGCTTGCACCTCGTGTAACAAGACACGGTGTACTTGTCGAAGTTTACGGTGAAGGTGTTTTGATTATAGGAGAAAGCGGTGCAGGTAAGTCCGAAACAGCCGTTGAACTTATCAAAAGAGGACACCGACTCATTGCAGATGATGCTGTCGAAATAAGAAAAATAGATAATAAAACGCTCATCGGTTCATCGCCGAATAATATCAGGCATTTTATAGAATTGAGAGGCATAGGTATCATCAATGCAAGAAGAATATTCGGTATGGGTGCCGTAAAGCAAAATGAAAAAATCAATATGGTCATTTGTCTTGAGCAGTGGGATTCTACAAAGGCATACGACCGTTTGGGACTCGACAACGAATATACAAAAATTCTCGATGTTAAAGTTCCTGTTTTAACCGTTCCGATTAAACCGGGAAGAAACCTTGCAATTATTGTGGAAACGGCTGCCATGAACAACCGTCAGAAAAAGATGGGTTACAATGCGGCAAAGGAATTGATGCATTCTTTGGGAATGGACAGTTTTGAACCTGATGAAAAAGAGTTGGAAATTTGGTCCAATTCTTGATTAAATAGATAAAAATAAGCAAAAGGAGTAAAAATCAGTAATGAGTTATTATGTAGGAGTTGACCTTGGAGGTACAAATATTGTTGCGGCGGTTGTTACGGATGATTATAAAATATTAGCAAAATCATCTACACCGACAAATGCACCTCGCAAACCTGAAGAAATTTTTGACGATATTGCAAAAGTTGTATTTGAGTCTGTTGAAAAGTCAAATCTCACTATGGACGATATTGAATGGGTAGGTATGGGTACACCCGGTACAGTAAACCAAAAAAACGGATACATTGAATTTGCAAACAATTTGAAGTTTGACAATGTTCCGGCAAGAGATATGCTTGTTGAAAGACTTAAAACAAAAGTATATTTGGAAAACGACGCAAACTGTGCCGCTCTCGGAGAAGCACTTGCAGGCTGCGGACACGGCGCACCGAACTTTGTTGCCGTAACACTCGGAACAGGTGTCGGAAGCGGTGTTATAATAAACAGTAACATAATTACCGGTGTAAACTTTGCAGGCGGTGAATGCGGACATATGGTTATTGTAAAAGACGGCGAACCTTGTTCTTGCGGAAGAAACGGTTGTTGGGAAGCGTATGCAAGTGCTACTGCTCTCATTCGTCAAACAAAAGACGCTATGGAAAAAAATCCGAACTCTCTTATGCATCAAGTTGCAGAAAAAGAGGGAAAAGTCAGCGGCAGAACTGCTTTTGACGCAATGCGTTTGGGCGACGAAACTGCAAAAGAAGTTTGTGACAAATATATTGAATATGTTGCCTGCGGCGTTACAAATTTAATTAATGCAATGCAGCCCGAAATACTTTGCATTGGCGGCGGTATCTGCAACGAAGGCGAAACAATTATGAAACCTATAAGAGAATATGTTGCGAAAGAAAGATACAGCATACATTCTTCTCTTCAAACAAAAATCGTAAGGGCAGAACTTGGCAACGATGCGGGTGTAATCGGTGCAGCGTTACTCGGTAATGTTAAAAGAATAGGAATTGATGAATAATTGAATAAAATAATCAATACGGCAAAAGAATTCAATATTTCATATACAGAAAACGAGCCTATGAAATTGCACACCACCTTTAAAATAGGTGGTGCTGCAAAAGTTGCCGTTTTCCCCGAAAGTGCAGATGAAGTGAGCAGAATTGTACGTTGTGCAAGAGAAAATAATATTCGTCTTGTTACTGTTGGTAACGGCTCTGATTTGCTTGTGAGCGATAACGGTATTGACGGAACTGCACTTATAATTTCAAATAAAATGAGCGAAATTGAACTTATAGACGATGAAACAATTTTTGCACAGGCAGGTGCAAGTCTTGCACAATTATGCAGATTTGCTCTCGAAAATTCGATGTCGGGATTGGAGTTCGCATACGGTATTCCCGGCTCTTGCGGAGGCGCTGCATTTATGAATGCGGGTGCTTACGGAGGCGAGATGAAAGATGTTCTTTTCAAGTGTGAACATATTGACGAAAACGGCAATAAAGGTTTTTTTGAAAATGAGCAACTTTGTTTTTCTTACAGAAAAAGCGTATATACTGATAACAATTTTGTTATTACGGGAATTTACTGTAAATTAAAAAAAGGAAACTACGAAGAAATTAAATCCAAAATGGATGACTTTCTGCAAAGAAGAAAAAGTAAACAGCCTCTTGAGTATCCAAGTGGCGGAAGCACTTTTAAAAGACCTGAAGGAAACTATGCAAGTGCTTTAATCGAACAGTGCGGTTTAAAAGGTTTTAGCGTAGGAGACGCACAAGTCAGCGAAAAGCACGCAGGTTTTGTTATTAATAAAGGTGACGCAACTTGTGAAGATGTTTTAAAACTGTGTGAAAAAGTTAAACAGGTTGTTTTTGAAAAAACAGGTTATGAACTCGAAATGGAAGTAAGGTTTGTTGAGTGATGAAAATTATAGTAAAGTCGTTTGGCTTCGGTAACGGTATGATAGAAAATGCGAACTATGTTTTTGATGTCAGATGTTTGCAAAACCCTTTTTGGATAGATGAACTTCGTGAAAAACGAGGATGCGACAAAGAAGTCAGCGACTATATTTTTTCTTTTGACGAGTCAACAAAATTGCTTGAACAGATTAAAACTGTTTTAAAAAGCATAATAGATATGTTTGAAAAGAAAGAAAAACAAGAGATTGTAATAGCGTTTGGCTGTACGGGAGGACACCACAGAAGTGTTGCTTTTGCAGAGTGTGTTTACGCATGGCTTTGTGAAAATTATGAAAATGCAGAACTTGTGCACAGAGATATTGACAAGGGCGACCCTCCGCTTAACTCGGCTTTTAATTAGAGTTTTATAATTTTGTTTTTGTTATAAATTATTATATATCCGTGTTTATATATGTATGTATTTTTATATCGGATTTTGAAACTAAGTCAGAATATTAGAATAGAGATAAATAATGTCATTTGCATCAGAAGTAAAAAAAGAACTTTTAGAAAAAGAATATGAAAACCAGTGTTGTAAAAAAGCACTGTTATACGGAATGTTGGTTTTCGGTAAAAGTTTTACCGATTTTTCAATATATTGTCAGACGGAAAACAGAGATATAGCAGAAGTTTTCCGTTCTCTTTTGGCAGATATTACAAATGTCAAGACTTCATTTTCAGTTTCGCCGTCAGGCAAGATATTTACGGTTGAGGTTGAAAATAAAAATGATTGTCAAAAAGTCAGAAACTTTTTCTCTCACGAAAAAAGAGAGATTTCATTAAAAATAAATCATTCAAATTTTTATTGCGAAGAGTGCAGAAAAGCGTTTTTGGCAGGTGCTTTTTTGGTGTGCGGTACTGTTTCAAGCCCTCAAAAAGATTATCATCTTGAGTTTACGGTGCCGTATATAAATTTATCAAAGGATTTTTTCCTGTTTTTGCAGGAACTTGACCTTTCGCCGAAAGAAACGAAAAGAAGAGGCTACCCGATAATATATTTCAAGGAAAGCGAGTCTATTGAAGACTGTTTGTACTTGATGGGTGCAGGAAACTCAATGTTTGAAATGATAAATGTTGAGATAGAAAAAGAACTCAGAAACAGTGTCAACAGAAAAACAAACTGCGACACGGCAAATATAGAGAGAATGGCAAAAGCATCGGCATCTCAAATTGAGTGCATTTTGCTTATAAAAGACAAAAAAGGTTTAGATTATTTGAATGACGATTTAAAAAACATAGCTTTGCTCCGAATGGAAAATCCGGACGCTTCGTTGTCGGAACTTTCATCTTTGAGTGAACCGAAATTGTCAAAAAGCGGAATAAATCACAGATTGAGCAAAATTATGGCTATTGCACAGGAGTTAAAGTAAAATGTTTACACACTTGCACTTACATACTCAATACAGTTTGCTTGACGGTGCCTGCCGTCTGCAAAACTTGGTATCTCGGGCAAAAGAGTTAAATATGACCTCTCTTGCAATTACGGATCACGGAAATATGTTCGGTGCAGTTGATTTTTACAGAGAGTGTAAAAAACAGGAAATAAAACCGATAATCGGCTGTGAGATATATGTTGCACCGAGAAGCAGGTTTGATAAAGATAAAATTTTAGATAAAGAGTATTCACACCTCGTATTGCTTTGTAAAAATGAAACGGGATATAAAAATTTAATTAAAATCGTTTCAAGAGCATATACCGAGGGCTTTTATTTTAAACCCAGAGCAGACAAAACACTTCTTGAAAAGTACAGTGAAGGTCTTGTCTGTCTTTCTGCATGCCTTTCGGGAGAAATTCCGAAAGATTTACTCAGAAAAGATTATGAGTCGGCTAAAAATACGGCTTTATGGTACAGTGATATTTTCGGTAAGGATAATTTCTTTCTCGAACTTCAAAATCACGGACTCAACGAACAGTTTACCGTGAATGAGGGCTTGAAGAGAATAAGCAGAGAAACGGGAATTCAACTTGTTGCGACAAATGATGTGCATTATGTTTTGCAGGAAGACTCAAAAATTCAGCAGGTGCTTATCTGCATTGCAACAAACAATGTAATCGGAGAAGATACGGGAATAGAGTTTCACTCAAACGAGTTCTATTTGAAAAGTGCAGAAGAAATGCTGCGTGCTTTTCCGGATGTTCCCGAAGCTGTTGAAAATACAAAAAAAATTGCCGATATGTGCAATTTTGATTTTGAATTCGGAAAAACAAAACTTCCGTTTTTTGAAACTCCGGGAAACTGCGACCATTTTGAATATTTTAAAGATTGTTGCCTTAGGGGAATGAATAAAAGGTACGGAAATTCGGTTCCCGAACCATATAAAAAGAGATTGGAATATGAACTTAAAACCATTGAAAAAATGGGATATACCGACTATTTTTTGATTGTTGCCGATTTCGTTAATTTTGCAAAAGAAAAGGGTATTCCGGTAGGTCCCGGAAGAGGCAGCGGTGCAGGTTCGATTGCTGCATATTGTATGGGTATTACCGATTTAGACCCAATGAAATACAATTTGATTTTTGAAAGATTTTTAAATCCCGAGCGTGTCAGTATGCCCGACTTTGATATTGACTTTTGCTATGAAAGACGCAGCGAAGTTATTGACTATGTTACGGAAAAATACGGAAAAGACCATGTTTCTCAAATAGTCACATTCGGAACTCTTGCAGCAAGAGCGGCGGTCAGAGATGTGGGCAGAGCGATGGGTATGCCGTATGCGTCTGTTGATGCAGTTGCAAAACTCATACCGAGAGATTTGCATATAACGCTTGAGCAAGCACTTAAAAAATCGCCTGAATTAAAAGAATTGTTTGAAAACAACGAAAAAGTCGCAGAACTGATTGAAACGGCGATTAAAGTTGAAGGTATGCCGAGAAATGCATCTACTCACGCTGCGGGCGTTGTTATAACGAGAGAGCCTGTTGAAAGTTATGTTCCTCTTGCAACAAATGACGGTGCTCCCGTAACGCAGTATATTATGACCACTCTTGAAGAACTCGGTCTTTTGAAAATGGATTTTCTCGGATTGAGAACTCTTACCGTCATAGATGACAGTTCTAAAGCGGCAGGAATAGATATAGACAGTATTGATATTGAAGATAAAAAGGTATATGAACTTTTTGCAAAAGGCAAAACAGACGGAATTTTTCAATTTGAATCTCCCGGTATGAAAAGAATGCTGATTGATTTAAAGCCGAAAAGACTCGAAGATTTGATAGCGGCAACTTCCTTGTATCGTCCCGGTCCTGCCGACCAAATCAATGCTTTTGTTGAAAATTCAAATGACCCGACAAAAATCAAATATAAAACACCTTTGTTAAAACCGATACTTGAAAACACCTATGGTTGTATTGTCTATCAAGAACAGGTAATGCAGATTTTCAGAGAACTTGCGGGGTACTCTTACGGCAGGGCGGATGTTGTTCGCCGTGCAATGAGTAAGAAAAAGCAAGATGTTATGGATGAAGAAAGAAAGAATTTCATCTACGGTATAGAGGGCGAATGTGACGGTGCGTTAAAGCGTGGCGTCGATGAAAAAACGGCAAATGAAATATATGACCAAATGCAAGAATTTGCAAAGTATGCTTTTAATAAAAGTCACGCTGCTTGCTATGCACTTGTTGCGTATCGTACGGCGTATTTAAAAGTTCACGCTCCCGCACAATTTATGGCGGCTTTGCTCACTTCTGTTTTGGGCGACTCAAATAAGGTCGCAAAGTATATAGCAGAAAGCAAAAAGATGGGACTGAAACTTGCCGTGCCGAATATCAACCGTTCAGAAAAATGTTTTACGGCAAACGGAAATGTCATTTCTTACGGTTTGCTCGGTATAAAAAATTTGGGACACGATTTCATAGATGAAATTATTGATGAAAGAAAAAACGGCGAATATAAAGATATTTTCGATTTTTGTTCACGGCTTTGTTCAAAGCATTTCAATAAAAGAGCAGTCGAAAGTCTTATAAAGTGCGGAGCATTTGATGGTTTAGGTGCAAGCAGACGGCAGATGCTTTTTGTTCTTCCGTCTGTTGTTTCGTCGCTTGAAGATGTTAAAAGAAATACAATGTACGGTCAAATCGGCTTTTTTGATGTCGGTTCAGATGACGAATTCGGTATCAGCAAAGAATTGCCTAATGTTCAGGAATTTTCAAAAAGTGAACTTCTTGAAATGGAAAAAGAGATGACTGGATTGTACTTTTCGGGACATCCTATGGAAAAATATGCACAGGGCATAAGTAAACTCGGTTATGCCTCAAGTTATGAAATTCTTGAAAGTGACAACGAAAAGTTTTCTAAATATAAAGATAAATCGTATGTTACTTTTTGTGGGATAATAGATAAAATCACACTCAAGCAGACTAAAAAAGGCGATACTATGGCTTTTGTTATGCTTGCTGATTTTACGGGCGAAATAGAAACTATTGTTTTCCCTAATACTATGGTTAAGTATGCGTCATACTTGACAAACGGAAATGTTGTCAGCGTTTTCGGAACACTGTCTGTTGAAGAAGAAAAAGCACCGAAAATCATTGCAGAAAAGTTTTTTGAAGCCCCGTCTTCAAGTTTCGTGAAAAAATCTGCACCTAAAAAAAGAAAAGGTCTTTTTGTAAAAATAAAGTCAAAAAATTCAACGAAAACAAGTGAGATTTTAAGTGCCTTATCGAAATATAACGGCAACTGCGACTGCTATTTTTACTATATAGATGAAAAGAAGTATTACAGACAAAATATTAAGTGTGCTTTCAGTAACAAAATGCTTTTTGAAATTAAAAGCATTGCAGGCGACGATTGCGTTGTCTTTGTTGAATGATTTTTTGACGGTTTTTTGACGGTTTAATGTTAAACACTTGACATTTTGTGTCGATATAAGTAAAATTATTATTTAGAGTATGTATTATGTATTAAGTTTAATTAAAATCAAACATATGGAGGAATTTTTATGAAAACTATTGCAGTTTTAACAAGCGGCGGCGACGCACCCGGAATGAATGCTGCAGTTCGTGCGGTTGTAAGAACGGCGTGTGAAAACGGAATTAAAGTTTACGGAGTTAACAGAGGATATAACGGTCTTATTAATGGCGATTTGGTAGAGATGAATCTTCGTTCTGTTTCCGATATTATTCACAGAGGCGGTACTACACTTCACAGTGCAAGAAGTCCTGAGTTTGCTACCGAAGACGGTATGCGCAAGGCTATTCGCACCTGTCAGGAGTACGGTATTGACGGCGTTGTTGTTATCGGCGGAGACGGTTCTTTCAGAGGCGCAAGAGACCTTTCCGAAAGAGGTATTCCGTGCGTTGGTATTCCCGGAACTATCGACAACGATATTGCTTGCTGTGATTATACAATAGGTTACGATACCTGCCTTAACACAATTATGGAAATGGTTGACAAAATACGCGATACGACAGAAAGTCATGAAAGATGCAGTGTTATTGAAGTTATGGGCAGAAGAGCAGGTTATTTGGCGCTCAACGCAGGCATTGCCGTAGGCGCTACTGCTATTCTTATTCCGGAAATTGACTTTGATATTGAAAAACATGTCATTGACCGTATGAGAAGAACTCAAAAAACAGGCAAAGTTCATTTCCTCATCATTGTAGCAGAGGGCTGCGATGTTGATGTTGCCGAACTTGCAAAAAATATTCAGGCTAAAACAGGCGTAGAGTCAAGAAGCACTGTCTTGGGTCATGTTCAGCGCGGCGGTTCTCCGACGGCGAGAGACAGAGTGATGGCGTCAAGAATGGGCAACTACGCAGTTAAAAAGTTGCTTATGAACAATATCGGAAATCGTGTTGTTGCAGCACAAAAAGAAGAAATTGTTGACTATGATATTTTTGAGGCACTTAATATGAAAAAGTCAATAGATATGGCTCTGTATGATGTTGCTCACGAAATTTCTATCTAACTTATATATAAAATATTACGACCTATTTGATATGGGTCGTATATTTTTGTGATAGATTGACAAAAAAATAACAAATAATTTTTCATAATTACTGCATTATGCGATATTTTATTAAATTAATAAATATTTCTTGAAAAAGAGATATGGATAATATATAATTGTTTTGCTGAAAATTAAAATATATTATAATAAAAATATTTAGTGAGGTAATTTTTTATGGACGCTTTAAACAAAAAGACAGTAGAAGACCTTGATGTAAAAGGCAAAAAAGTTCTTGTTCGTTGCGACTTCAATGTTCCGCTTAAAGACGGAGAAATCACAAATGACAAGAGAATAGTTGCTGCACTTCCTACAATCAAATATCTTGTAGAAAACGGTGCAAAAGTTATTCTTTGCTCACACCTCGGTCGTCCAAAAGGCGAGTACAAACCTGAATTTTCACTTGCACCTGTTGCAGCTCGTCTTTCAGAATATCTCGATAAAGAAGTTAAACTTGCAGAAGATGAAAATGTAGTAGGCGAAAATGCTAAAAAACTTGCAGACGAACTTGAAGACGGCGATGTAATGCTTCTTGAAAATGTTCGTTACAGAAAAGAAGAAACAAAGAACGAAGAAAACTTCTCAAAAGAACTTGCATCTCTTGCAGACCTCTATGTAAACGACGCTTTCGGTACAGCTCACAGAGCACACTGTTCAACAACAGGCGTTGCTTCATATCTTCCGTCTGCTTGCGGATATCTTATCCAAAAAGAAATCAAATTTATGGGCGAAGCTCTTGCTAACCCGAAAAGACCGCTCGTTGCCATTCTCGGCGGTGCTAAAGTTTCAGATAAAATCGGTGTTATTACAAACTTACTTGACAAGTGTGATACACTTATTATAGGTGGCGGTATGGCTTATACATTTATGAAAGCACTCGGTCATCAAATCGGTAATTCTCTTCTTGAGGAAGACAAGATTGAACTTGCAGGCGAAATGATGAAAACTGCAAAAGAAAAAGGTGTTAAATTCCTTATTCCTGTTGACAACAAAGTCGGCAAAGAGTATGACGAAAATACAGAATCTCAAATCGTTAACAGCGACGAAATTCCTGACGGCTGGATGGGACTTGATATCGGTCCTAAGAGCCAAGAAATGTTTGCAGATGCCGTAAAAGATGCAGGTACTGTTATTTGGAACGGTCCTATGGGCGTTTCTGAGTGGGACAACTTTGCAGCAGGTACAATCGCAGTAGCAAAAGCAGTTGCAGAAAGCGGTGCTATTTCAATCATCGGTGGCGGCGACTCTGTTGCAGCAGTTACAAAACTCGGCTTCTCTGACAAAATGAGCCACATCTCAACAGGCGGCGGCGCTTCACTTGAATTCCTTGAAGGAAAAGAACTTCCGGGTATTGCGGCAATCAATAATAAATAATTAAAATAATTTAGAATTGAGGGTTTTATTATGAACAAAAAACTTCGCAAAGCAGTTATCGCAGGTAACTGGAAAATGAACAATACTCCTGCACAAACAACAGCACTTCTCAATGAGATGAAACCTCTCGTTGCAGATGCAGATTGCGATGTAGTTATTTGTGCTCCTTTTGTTGACCTTCAGGCTGCACTTGATGCAACAGAAGGCTCAAATATTAAAATCGGCGCAGAAAACTGTCACTGGGCTGAAAGCGGTGCTTTTACGGCAGAAGTTTCTGCTCCAATGTTGAAAGCTATGGGCGTGCCGTATGTTATCATCGGTCACAGCGAACGCCGTCAGTATTTCGGCGAAACAAATGAAACAGTAAATAAAAGAGTTCGTGCAGCACTTGACAATGGCTTAAAAGTTATTCTTTGCGTAGGCGAAGTTCTTGAAGAAAGAGAACAGGGCGTTACTTTTGAAGTTGTAGGTATGCAAACTAAAATCGCTCTTCAGGGAGTTACAGCAGAAGAACTTGAAAATGTTATCATTGCTTACGAGCCTGTTTGGGCTATCGGTACAGGCAAAACTGCTACTGCTGACCAAGCTGACGAAGTGAACGGTTATATCCGTCAGGTTATTGCTGAACTTTACGGTAAAGATGCTGCTGACGCATTTGTTGTTCAGTACGGCGGTTCAATGAACGCTAAAAATGCCGATGAACTTCTTTCAAAAGAAAATGTTGACGGCGGTCTTATCGGTGGTGCTTCACTTAAAGCAGAAGATTTTTCTGTTATTGTTAAAGCAGCAAGCAAATAATTTAATATCGGTCAACTGACTTAAATAGGGCGGCTAATCACCGCCCTATATTTACAAAAGGAGTATAGTATATATGAAAAAATCTCTTGTTTTATGTATTATGGACGGTTTCGGAAAAAACGACAGCGATTACGGCAACGCAATTAAGGCTGCAAAAACTCCGAGACTTGACGATATTGTAAAAAATAATCCTATGACTTATATCGGTGCATCAGGACTTGATGTAGGTCTTCCGGACGGACAAATGGGAAACTCTGAAGTAGGTCATACAAATATCGGCGCAGGCAGAGTTGTTTATCAAGAACTTACAAGAATTACAAAGTCAATCGAAGACGGCGATTTTTATGAAAATGAGGCAATGAAAACCGCAGTTCAAAATGCTGTTGATAACGGTACGGCTTTGCATCTTATCGGTCTTATGAGCGACGGCGGTGTTCACTCTCACAATTCTCACATTTGGGCTATTGTTGAACTCGCAAAGAAGATGGGACTTGAAAAAGTTTATCTTCACTGCATAATGGACGGTCGTGATGTTCCTCCTACAAGCGGTAAAGATTTTGTGGCAGAGGCTCAACAGAAACTTGATGAAATCGGAGTAGGTAAAATTGCTACTGTTGTAGGAAGATTTTACGCTATGGACAGAGATAACAGATGGGAAAGAGTTTCAAAGGCTTACAATGCTTTTGTTAACGGTGAGGGAATTCATACAAATGACCCCGTTAAAGCTATTGAAGAAAGTTATGAAACAGTTGACGCTGACGGCAAAAATGTTACAGACGAATTCATTGAACCTACAATTTGCCTTGAAAACGAAGGAAGAATAAGCGAAAACGACAGTGTTGTATTTTTCAATTTCCGTCCTGACAGAGCTCGTGAAATTACAAGAACTTTTGTTGATCCTGATTTTGACGGATTTGAAAGAAAATATTTCCCTGTAACTTATGTTTGTATGACTCAGTATGATGCTGAAATGCCGAATGTACTTGTTGCATTTAAACCTGAAGAACTTACAAACACACTTGGCGAATATCTTTCTGAAAAAGGTATGACTCAACTTCGTATTGCCGAAACGGAAAAATATGCTCATGTAACATTTTTCTTCAACGGCGGTAAGGAAACAGTAAGCGAGGGCGAAGACAGAATACTTGTTCCTTCTCCAAAGGTTACAACTTATGACTTAAAGCCTGAAATGAGTGCTTATGAAGTTTCTGAAAAGGTAAACGATGCCGTAAGAAGCGGAAAGTACGATGTTATCATTCTTAATTTCGCAAACTGCGATATGGTTGGACATACAGGCGTTTTCGATGCTGCCGTAAAAGCGGTTGAGGCTGTGGATACTTGCGTCGGCACTCTTTATGATGCAGTTAAAGAAATGGGCGGAGTTCTTTTGATTACTGCCGACCATGGCAATGCAGATAAAATGTATGAGGCTGACGGCTCTGCATTTACTGCACACACAACAAACCCTGTTCCGTTTATTGTTGCAAACTATCCTTGCGAACTTCGTGACGGCGGAAAACTTTGCGACATTGCTCCTACAATGCTCAAAGTTCTCGGTTTGGAACAGCCAAAAGAAATGACAGGCGTTTCTATTATTAAATAATAAATTTTTTATGTTTTATATGTTCTAAAAACATTTTGATTTAGATAAGACATCGTCCGAACAGTCTTTTTGTTTGGGCGATGTTTTTTATATTCAATAAGTTGACAAATTTTTAAATAAAATATACTATATTTACAGTGATAAAAATATTTGGGAGTGTAGAATTTGTTGTTTTCAATACCGAAAAAGATTGATGTTTCAGTTCCAAGCCAGTTAGAGAGAAACAGTAATTTGGAAGATTTTAAAAAGTTAGAAAATGTTTTTAAAAGCAACAAAATTGTAAAATGGCTTTTTGCAGGCGACAGTATTACGCACGGCTGTTATCATACAAAAAACTATCCGAGATTTTCAGAGTGTTTTGATTTTTGTTTGAAACAAAACGAATTGCGGAAAAATGACATTGTTTATAATACGGGTGTTTCGGGTGCAACTACCCGTGACTGTATGAAATATAAATTTGATTGGATTGAAAGATTTGATTTTGATGTTTGCTTCATTTGTTTCGGTATGAATGATTGTTTTAAAAATGTTGTAAGCGTTAAAGATTTTTCTGAGAATATAAAACAGATTGTGAGCATTGTCCGTCAAAAAGGTGCAATTCCCGTTTTACAAACTCCGCAGACAAGTTCCCGTCAAGATTATTTTGAAGATTATAAAAGAGAACTTAAAAAAATTGCCGAAGATGAAAATATACTGTTTGTTGATATAAATTCATATTGGCAGGAAAACAGTAAGAATTTGAAAAAATCTATGAGCGACTCAATTCATCCTAATAAGTACGGTCATTTGATTTGGGCAAAGGTACTTTTAAAATCACTCGGTATCGACTCTAAAGTTCTTGACTCTGTGGAGTATAAAAGTCTTTCAAAGAGGGTTAAACTTAAAAAAAGAGATTTTTCTCAAATTTTGGACAATAAACAGGCTATGAATTTGACAAATTTACGAAAATCGACAAGATGGCTTTTTGTCGGAAATTTTGATTTGGCAAGTAAATTTCCAAATAGAACTTATCCTCAAAATTTTGAAGAATTTATAAGATATGGTTTTAATCAAAGAGAAATGACTGACCTGATGCGTTTTTGTAATTGCGTTGACACTTCTGTCGTATCGGAAGAAATAATAGCCGATAACTTCAATGAGTATGTAAATTCTTTTTCGCCGAATATTATTATTTGTGATAAATCAAGTTTTCGGCTATTTGAGAATTGTTCGGATGTAAATGATATACCTGTCATCGTGCTGCAATAATTATTGAAATAAAATTTTAAAACACAAAAAATAAAAGTGCAGAGTTTATAAGAAACTCTGCACTTTTTAATGTATTCAGTTTATTAAAGTCTTGAAAAACCGTGTCCGTTTGTAACGGCGTCAATTTTTTGACCTCGTTTGCACATTTCACAGTTTGCGTGAGATGTTGCAACATAGTTCGGTACATCATCAAGTCCGAAAATGGAATTTACAAAAATTCCGTTTATATCTTTTACGGCACTGAATGCCGCTGCAATTCCGATTGTTTTGCCTTTATAGTAATCTATGCATTCAATGGCTCTTTTTACTGTCTGTCCGCTTGTGATACAGGAAATGATTATGAGAACTTTTCTTCCTTCTATCATTCTTTTAAGATTGTCTCTGAAAAACATATTTCCCATAGAATCGTATTCGGGTGCAAGGACATAAATATCGTCGCCCGGATTTGGTGCCATAAGGTTTGAAGAACAGAGTTCTTTTGCGATATAACCGCCGAGAGTCTCGGTGTCATAAAGACAAAGAATTGTATCTACATCGACGCCGTTCATCAAATAGTATTCGCTAATCATTTTTGCGGCTTCTTCCGAAACACGATAGTGGTGCTTAATATCGGAAGTGCCTATATAGTAGTTGAGATGATTTCCCCCTGCGATAAAATGACCCGGAACTGCGTGAATAAAAACCTGATGATTTTTTGATGATGTTAGTGTGAAATATTTTTCATCCATAGATATACCACTCCTTTATTATAATTATATTTTACTTCATTATTTAATTTTTTGCAATAAAAAAATTATAAAAAACAAATAAATTGCCCACATTTGTTTTGAAGAGTTTTATGAAAGAATAAATCGGCGTGTTGAGCGAAAAATAAATTTGAGGTGTTTAAATGAAAAAGGCAATTCGTATATTTGACATAGTTTTATCGGTTGTTTTACTTCCTATTATTATATTAATAGGTATAGGAAACGGTTTTTTACCTAAAGATTATGTAAAATATAATGATAAAAATTTCGTTATTCAGAATGTTTATTCGTGTGATGAAAATGCAAAGTATAAAAATGTTGATTTGCAAACGGCAAACACGGTAGGGCAAAACAATGCAACTGTTAAACTTTTTAATATTTTTCCGATAGACGATGTAAATGTAAAAAAAGAAAACAGAAAAAAAGTTTATGTCAGCGGAGAAAGTTTCGGTGTAAAACTATTTACCGACGGTGTAATTGTTGTAGGTACAAAATCTGTTGATATAGACGGAAAGCAGTACGACCCGGCAGGCGATTGCGGTATTCAAACGGGTGATATAATCATTTCAATCAATTCTAAAAAAGTTTATACTGCTGCCGATGTAGAACTTGCATTAAATGATAATAACGGAAAAGAGTATAAAATTAAATATAAAAGAGACGGACAAATTTACGATACTCTGCTCAAACCCGTTTATTCAAATTCGCAGGGGTGTTATAAAGCGGGAATGTGGGTGCGTGACAGTACGGCAGGAATAGGAACAATTACATTTTATAATCCTGAAAATTTTAAATTTGCCTCTTTGGGACATCCCATAAACGATGTTGATACAAACGAGATAATGCCGTTGCTGAACGGCGAGGCGGTTGAAGCGTATGTAAATAAGGTATATAAGGGTACTGAAGACGAAACGGGTTCTCTTTCGTGTGAATTTACAAATAATATAATCGGAAGTCTGACAAAAAACACCGTGTGCGGAGTTTACGGCGAATATGAGCGTACAAGGCAAATGAATCCCGACAGACTTTATGAAGTTGCATCGGCACAGGAAGTTGAAAATGGTTTCGCACAGATTTTGACTACCGTTGAAAAGGGGAAACCCAAACTGTACAGTGTTGAAATAAGTAAAATAAACTATAATAATACAAAAGAGCAAAAAAGTATGGTTATCAAAGTTACGGATGATGAGCTTATACAAAAAACAGGCGGTATTGTGCAGGGAATGAGCGGAAGCCCGATTATTCAAAACGGCAGATTTGTCGGGGCAGTTACTCATGTTATGGTAAACAATCCCAAAAAAGGCTATGGTATTTTTGCTCAAAATATGGTCGAAGAGTCGGAAAAGTGATAAAAATTTTCCCAAATATTAAAGTTCACAAATTGTTTACAATTAAGCAGAAAAAATCGAATTGTTATTCATTAAAAGACACACCACTATATATTGTGGTGTGTCTTTGTTTTTTTACATTATCTGTAAAAATAAATTTCGTTGTTTTTAACGAATTTGATATATGCGATTAGGCTATTTTGCACAAAAGAAAAACAGGAAAATTTTTTGTAAAAATCACTTGACATTGACTGTTCTATATATTATAATTTGCGAAGTGCGTTAATAATAAACGCAGTAAATAAATGCGATGAAACCGGAGGTTGCGTCTTAACCCAGACGGTAATTTCGGTGGAGTATGTTCGTGTTTAACTCGGGCGATAATATTGAAGACACATTTCTGCAACTGACTTGCGAACTTTTGCCGAAAACCAAGGTGTTACTATGCCCGAATGGATTTTTTCATTCGGTTTTTAAAATGACAGGGTGGAAACACCAGGTAGCGTGTTTAAATCTTCAATAATGCTCGCCGACCAAATTTTTCATGGAGGAAAATAACATGTCAGCAAGCAAGGTTAAAATCCGTATCCGCCTCAAAGGTTACGACCACAGTGTTGTAGACCAAGCGGCAGAAAAAATCGTTGAAACAGCAAAGCGCACAGGCGCTCAGGTTAGCGGTCCTATTCCGCTTCCGACAGAAAAAGAAGTTGTAACGATTCTTCGTGCTGTCCACAAATACAAAGACAGCCGTGAGCAGTTCGAACAAAGAACTCACAAAAGACTCATCGACATTCTCAGACCTTCAAACAAAACTGTTGAAGCTCTGACAAACCTTGAGCTCCCCGCAGGTGTAGATGTAGAAATCAAACTTTGATTTCCGTAAAGAACTTGCGAGAGGTCAAGTTGGCAAACGCCAACCAATAACCAAGGAGGAAAGAAAATGAAAAAAGGAATTATCGGAAAGAAAATCGGTATGACTCAGATTTTCACCGAAACAGGAAAAGTTGTTCCTGTAACAGTTGTTGAAGCAGGCCCTTGCACAGTTGTTCAAAAGAAAACAACTGAAAACGACGGCTATGAAGCAGTTCAAGTAGGCTTCGGCGATGTAAAAGTATCAAGAGTCAACAAACCAATGAAAGGCCATTTCGCTAAAGCAGATGTTGCTCCTAAGAAAACTCTTAAAGAGTTCCGTCTTGAAAGCATCGACGAGTTGAATGTAGGCGACATCATTAAAGCAGACATTTTTGAAGTTGGCGAAAAAGTAGATGTAAGCGGTCTTACAAAAGGTAAGGGAACAGCCGGCACAATCAAACGCTGGAATTTCCACAGACACAGAGAGAGTCACGGTACAGGTCCTAACGCAAGAAGACAGGGTTCACTTGGTGCTTGTTCATCACCTTCCCGTGTATTCAAAGGCAAGAAAATGCCTGGTCATTTAGGCCACGAAAAAGTAACAATCCAAAATCTTGAAGTTGTTAAAGTAGATACTGAAAACAACCTTATTGCAATTAAGGGTGCTATCCCGGGTCCTAAAAAGGGCATCGTAGTAATTGCAGATTCAATTAAAGCGTAAGGGAAGGAGAGATTAGAATGCCACAAGTACAGGTTTACAATCAGGAAGGCAGAAAGACATCAAAGATGGACCTTTCAGATTCAATTTTTGGTATTGAACCAAATAAATATGCAATGCATCTTGCAGTAGTAAGTTATCTTGCAAATCAAAGACAGGGCACACAATCCACTCTTACCCGTGCAGAAGTTTCCGGCGGTGGTATCAAACCTTGGAGACAAAAAGGTACAGGTCGTGCTCGTCAGGGTTCTATCAGAGCTCCACAGTGGATTCACGGCGGTATTGCTCTTGGTCCTAAGCCAAGAAAATACAAAGTAGGTATCAACAAGAAAGTTAAGAGACTTGCTCTCAAGTCAGCTCTTTCTTCAAAGGTACTTGACGATGAAATGCTCATCGTAAACAAAGTTGAGCTTGAAGCAATCAAAACAAAAACAGTTGTTGAGATGCTTGCTAAACTTAAAGCAGGAAAGAAATCACTCATAGTTCTTCCTGAGAACAATGATGTAATATTCAAGAGTGCTCGTAACATTAAAGGTGTTAAAGTTGTTACTGTAAACACACTTTCAGTTTATGACATTCTCAATTGCAACAGCCTTATCGTACTTAAGGACGCTGCAAAGAAAATTGAGGAGGTATATGCTTAATGAAAACTTCACATGACATTATCCTCAAGCCTGTCATTACAGAAGAATCAATGATGGGAATTATGGCTAAAAAATACACTTTTAGAGTTGCTAAAGACGCAAACAAGATTGAAATCGCAAAAGCAGTTGAGGAACTTTTCCCCGGCACAAAAGTTGCAAAGGTAAACACACTCAATGTACGCGGCCGTATGCGTCGTCAGGGTATGAACAGCGGATATACACCTTCATGGAAAAAAGCTGTTGTAACTCTTACTGGAGAATCAAAAGAAATTGAGTTCTTCAGCAACATGATGTAATAGACCAAATATAAACTTAAGCGAAATCAAAAAATCAGATGATGAAGTATGAAAGGAGCCATCCTTTCGCAAAGTTATCTGGAGGAGTGAAATAAATGGCAATTAAAACATATAAGCCGACCACACCTGCAAGAAGGAATATGTCGGTTGTTGACTATTCTTCTTTGTCAAAAGTTGCTCCCGAAAAAAGCTTGCTTGAGCCTCTCAACAAGAACTCGGGCCGTAACTCTTACGGAAGAATTACTGTTCGTCACAGAGGTGGCGGAAACCGTAGAAAATATCGTGTAATCGATTTCAAAAGAAATAAATTCGGTGTAAGTGCTGAAGTTAAGTCAATCGAATATGACCCAAACCGCAGCGCTCACATTGCTCTTATTCAATATGAAGACGGCGTTAAAAGCTATATCATAGCACCTGTTGGTCTTAAAGTGGGCAGCACAGTAGTTGCAGGTCCTGACGCAGATATTGTAGCAGGTAACGCTCTTCCTCTTCAAAATATCCCTGTTGGTACAGTTATTCACAATATTGAACTTTATCCGGGAAAAGGTGCTCAGCTTGCTCGTTCAGCAGGTAACAGCGCTCAGCTTATGGCTCTTGAAGGACCATACGCTCTTCTCAGACTTCCTTCAGGCGAGCTTCGTAATGTTCCTAAGGAATGTATGGCTACAATCGGTACTGTAGGCAACGAAGAACATTCAAATGTTAAAATCGGTAAAGCCGGCAGAAAACGCAATATGGGTTGGCGCCCGACAGTTCGTGGTTCTGTTATGAACCCGAATGACCACCCTCACGGCGGTGGTGAAGGTAAATCTCCTATCGGTCGTCCCGGTCCTTGCACACCTTGGGGTAAACCTGCTCTTGGTTACAAGACTCGTAACAAGAAGAAAAAGTCAAATAAAATGATAGTTCGTCGTCGTAACGACAAATAAACGAAAGGAGAAGATTAAATGAGTAGAAGTACTAAAAAAGGCCCTTATGTTGAAGCAAGCCTTATGAAAAAGGTTGAAGCTCTCAACGCAGCAGGCAACAAACAAGTTATCAAAACTTGGTCACGCAGTTCAACAATCTTCCCTGAATTCGTTGGTCATACATTCGCAGTTCATGACGGAAGAAAACATGTTCCGGTATATGTTACCGAAGATATGGTAGGACACAAACTCGGCGAGTTCGCTCCTACAAGAACATTCAAAGGCCACGCAGGCTCAAAGACATCTAAGTAATCGAAAGGAGAAAGCAAAATGGAAGCAAAAGCAAAAGCAACTTATGTTCGTATTTCTCCGCGTAAGGTTCAGATTGTTCTTGATTTAATCAGAAATCAACCTGCTGAAAAAGCAATGGCAATTTTGAAGTTTACACCAAAAGCTGCTACTGAGCCGCTTATGAAACTTCTTAAATCTGCTATGGCAAATGCCGAGAATAACTACAACATGGATGTAACAAGACTTTATGTAAGCGAATGTCATGTAGCTCCCGGTCCGATTCTCAAGAGAATTCAGCCAAGAGCACAGGGCAGAGCATTCAGAATTAACAAAAGAACATCACACATTACCCTTGTTCTCAAGGAAATGGAAGATTAAGCGAGGAGGAAAAGTAAATGGGACAGAAAATTAATCCTACCGGATTAAGAATCGGTGTTATTAAAAACTGGGACTCTCGCTGGTACGCAAGAAAAGATGCTTTCGGTGATACTCTTATTGAAGACCACAACCTTCGTGAGTATTTACTCAAAACTCTTTACGGTGCGGGTGTTCCTAAAATCGAAATTGAAAGAGACGCAAAACGCGTTAGAATCAATATCCACTGTGCTAAACCGGGTATGGTAATCGGTAAGCAAGGTGCTGAAATCGAAAAACTCAAAGCAGTTTGTGCTAAAAAACTCGGCAAATCTGCTAACGAAGTTTTCATCAACATTATTGAAATCAAACAACCTGACCTCAATGCTCAACTTGTTTCTGAAAGCATTGCTCAGCAGCTTGAAAGACGTGTTTCTTTCAGAAGAGCTGTTAAACAGGCAATCGGCAGAACAATGCGTCTTGGTGCTAAAGGTATCAAAGTTCAGGTTTCAGGAAGAATCGGCGGTGCCGAAATCGCTCGTACAGAAATGTACAAAGAAGGCACTATTCCGCTTCAAACAATCCGTGCTGACATCGACTACGGTTTTGCAGAAGCTGCAACAACATACGGCAGAATCGGTGTAAAAACATGGATTTATCAGGGTGAAGTTCTCAGAGAATCACGCAACAGCAACAGAAGAAAAAGAACTTCACGCAGGGAAGGAGGAAATAAATAATGCTCTTACCTAAACGCGTTAAGTACCGTAAACAACAAAGAGGTCGTATGACAGGTACTGCACAAAGAGGAAACAAAGTAACATACGGTGAATATGGTCTTCAGTCAACTGAGCCGGCATGGATAACATCAGCTCAAATCGAGGCTGCTCGTATCGCTATGACTCGTTATACAAAGCGTGGCGGTAAAGTATGGATTAAAATTTTCCCCGACAAGCCAATTACAGCAAGACCTGCCGATACTCGTATGGGTAAAGGTAAAGGCGGTGTTGATTACTGGGTAGCAGTAGTTAAACCAGGCAGAGTAATGTTTGAACTTTCAGGTGTTACAGAAGAAACAGCTCGTGAGGCTCTTCGTCTTGCAGCTAACAAACTTCCTGTAAAATGCAAATTCGTTAAAAAAGAAGAGGGAGGCGAGCAGTAATGAAAGCAAGCGAAATCAGAGCTCTTTCTGCAGAGCAACGCGCAAAAAAACTTGCAGAACTCAAAGAAGAACTTTTCAACCTTAATTTCCAGTCTGCTATCAATCAGCTCGACAACCCTATGAGAATTAAAGCTGTAAAGAAAGATATCGCAAGAATTAAAACAGTTGAACGCGCTATCGAACTTGAAAGCAACAATTCTTAAGAAAGGGAGGTAACTACTGGTGGAAGAAAGAAACCTCAGAAAAACAAGAGTTGGTCTTGTAGCAAGTGATAAAATGGACAAAACAGTTGTAGTTGCAATCGCTGACAAAGTTCAGCATCCGCTCTACAAGAAAATTGTTAACCGTACAGTTAGATATAAAGCTCATGATGAAAATAACGAGTGCCGTGTTGGCGACAAAGTTCTCATCATGGAAACCCGCCCACTCAGCAAAGACAAGAGATGGCGTGTAGTTGAAATCATAGAAAAGGCTAAATAATCATACGGATTACTGGCTTTTATATTAAAATAATAACTGCGAATAACGCAAAGTGTTATTTGACAGTGCGAAGGAGGAAAACACTGTGATACAACAGGAAAGTCGTCTTAAAGTTGCCGACAATACCGGTGCTAAAGAACTTTTGTGCATAAGAGTTCTCGGCGGTTCAGGCAGAAAGTTCGCTAACATCGGCGATGTTATCGTTTGCTCTGTAAAGAAAGCAGCACCCGGCGGTATCGTTAAAAAGGGCGAAGTTGTTAAAGCAGTCATCGTTCGTACAACTAAAGGTGTGCGTCGTGACGACGGACAGTATATTCGTTTTGATGAAAATGCTGCCGTAATTATCAGAGAGGATAAAACCCCTCGTGGTACCCGTATTTTTGGACCTATAGCAAGAGAGTTGCGTGATAAGGATTTCATGAAAATTCTTTCACTCGCTCCGGAAGTTCTTTAATGGAGGTGCCGATAGATGAGTAAAATGCATGTTAAAAGCGGAGATACCGTTATGGTTCTCAGCGGTAAATCAAAAGGCGTTAAAGGCGAAGTAATCGCAGTAAGCCCGTCAGAAGATAAAGTCATCGTTAAGAAAGCTAACATTGTTACAAAACATGTTAAGCCGAAAAAAATGGGTGAAGCAGGCGGTCTTATTGAAGTTGAAGCTGCTATGTACGCATCAAAAGTTCAGCTTGTTTGCCCAAAATGCGGTGAAGCTACAAGAGTTGGACATAAAAAAGAAGGTAAAAACCGTGTTCGCATTTGTAAAAAGTGCGGAGCAGAATTTTAAGTAAGGGAGGAACATAACAAATGGCTGCAAGGTTAAAAGAAACCTATAAGAGTGAAGTAGCTCCGGCATTGATGAAGAAATTCGAGTATAAATCTGTTATGCAAATCCCGAAGTTCGATAAAATTGTTATCAATGTTGGTTGCGGCGAAGCTCGTGACAACTCAAAAGTTGTTGACGCTATTGTCAACGACCTTAACCAAATTACAGGTCAAAAACCGATAATTTGTAAAGCAAAGAAATCTGTTGCTAACTTCAAACTCCGTGAGGGAATGCCAATCGGTGTTAAAGTTACACTCAGAGGCGACAGAATGTATGAATTTATGGACAGATTTTTCAATCTCGCTCTTCCTCGTGTTCGTGACTTCAGAGGTATCAACCCGAATTCATTCGACGGCAGAGGCAACTACTCAATGGGTATTAAGGAACAACTTATTTTCCCTGAGATTGACTATGATAAAATCGATACTGTAAGAGGTATGGATATCTGTTTTGTAACAACTGCAAATACTGACGAAGAGGCTCGTGAACTTTTAGCTCTCATGGGCGCACCGTTTGCTAAGTAAGGAGGGATTATCGTGGCTAAAACATCTATGAAAGTAAAGCAGCAAAGACCTGCAAAGTATTCAACAAGAGCTTATAACAGATGCAAAATCTGCGGTAGACCTCATGCTTATCTTCGTAAGTACGGCGTATGTCGCATTTGCTTCCGTGAACTCGCTCACAAAGGCGAAATTCCGGGTGTTAAAAAATCATCCTGGTAAGAATCAGGCAGTTGCTAATTTATAAAGGAGGAAATATCAATGCATATAACAGACCCTATTGCAGATATGCTTACAAGAATTCGCAATGCAAATTCTGCAAAACACGATACAGTAGATATTCCCGCATCTAACATGAAGAAGGCAATCGCTCAGATTCTTGTAGATGAAGGATATATCAAAGGATACAAAGTAATTGAAGACGGTAAACAGGGCGTTATCCGTGTTACTCTTAAATATGGCGAAGGTAAATCACAGGTTATTACCGGTCTTCGCAGAGTATCAAAGCCCGGTCTTCGTAAATATTCAAATGTAGAAGATATGCCTAAAGTAATGAGAGGACTTGGTGTAGCAATCATTTCCACATCTAAAGGCGTAATGACTGACAAAGAAGCTCGCAAACAAAATGTTGGCGGCGAAGTGTTAGCATTTATTTGGTAAGGAGGTGCAGTTGGAATGTCTCGTATCGGCAAAATGCCTATCGTAATTCCTGCCGGAGTTGAAGTTAATGTAAACGACGCAAATACTGTTACCGTAAAAGGACCTAAGGGTATCCTTACTCAAAATGTTCACAAAAACATAACAGTCAGCGTTGAAGGCAGCGAAATTTTAGTAACAAGACCAAACGATGAGAAAGAGAACAGAGCTCTTCATGGTCTTAGCCGTTCACTTATAGCTAATATGGTTAAAGGTGTTACTGAAGGTTTTACAAAAAATCTTGAAGTAAACGGCGTTGGTTACCGTGTTCAAATGCAAGGTAAAACTCTTGTAATGAACCTCGGTTACTCTCATCAAGTAATTATGGAACCTCTTGACGGTGTAGAAGTTACTTGCCCAAATGCAAACGCTATCGTTGTTAGCGGTTGCGACAAACAAAAGGTTGGTCAATTCGCAGCACAAATTCGTGAGAAAAGACTTCCTGAACCTTACAAGGGCAAAGGTATTAAGTATGCTGAAGAGCATATTCGCCGCAAGGAAGGTAAAGCAGGTAAGAAATAATAAAGGAGTGAATTACTAATGGTTTCAAGACGAGATGTTAACAAAACAAGACAGAAACGCCATGCCCGCGTTCGTGCGAAGGTATCAGGTACTGCTGAATGTCCGAGACTCAATGTATATCGCTCCCTCAGCAATATATATGCTCAGTTGATTGACGATGTTAACGGTGTTACAATCGCAAGCGCTTCAACAACTGAAAAAGAGTTTGCATACGGCGGAAATGTCGAAGCTGCTAAAGCAGTTGGAAGTTTATTAGCAAAAAGAGCCACTGAAAAAGGCATTGAAAAATGCGTTTTTGACCGTGGCGGATATGTTTATCACGGCCGCGTAGCTGCACTTGCAGACGGCGCTCGTGAAGGCGGACTTAAGTTCTGATGAAGGAGGTAAAGACTTTTGGCTACAAAGATTGACGCATCTTCAATGGAACTTGAAGAAAGAGTTGTTGCTATCAACCGTGTATCAAAAACAGTAAAGGGCGGTCGTATTTTTAAATTTTCTGCTCTTGTAGTTGTAGGCGACCATAACGGACATGTTGGATTTGGTCTTGGTAAATCCGGTGAAGTTCCGGACGCTATCCGTAAAGGTATTGAAGACGCAAAGAAAAATCTTATTAAGGTATCACTCAAAGGAACAACAATTCCTCATGAGGTTATCGGTAAATTCGGTGCAGGTGTGGTTCTTCTTAAACCGGCTGCAGAAGGTACAGGAGTTATTGCCGGCGGTCCCGTTCGTGCCGTTGTTGAAACAGTCGGTATTCAGGACATCAGAACAAAGGCTCTCCGTTCAAATAACCCTTGCAATGTTGTTAGAGCAACTATCAATGGACTTGCTCAACTTCGTAATGCAGAAGAAGTTGCTGCTATTCGCGGCAAATCAACAAAAGAGATTTTAGGTTAAGGAGGGGTGGATAATGGCTGATATTAAAGTTAAACTTACAAAAAGCTTAATCGGAAGCAAAAAAGACCAAATTGCCACCGCTCATTCCCTTGGTCTTCGTAAAATCGGCGATGTTTCGGTTCAACCTGACAACGCTCAAACAAAAGGTAAGATTAATAAAATATCTCACCTTGTAACAGTAGAAGAATAAGGGAGGTGCCGGAATAATGAAATTGCATGAACTTTCTCCCGCTGCAGGCTCAAAGAAGTCTGTAAAAAGAGTTGGTCGTGGTACTGCTTCAGGTCAAGGTAAGACAGCAGGTAAAGGCCAGAAAGGTCAAAAATCTCGTTCAGGTTACAGCAGACGCTTCGGCTTTGAAGGCGGTCAGATGCCACTTCAAAGACGAGTACCTAAAAGAGGTTTTAACAATATCTTTGCAACAGAATATGCAATTGTAAACCTTTCTTCCCTTGAAGAAAAATTCGAGGCTGGTGCTGTTGTTGACGCTGAAAGCCTTAAAGCAGCAGGTCTTATCAAAAAAGAACTTGACGGTGTAAAAGTTCTCGGAAGAGGCGAAATCACTAAGGCATTAACTGTAAAGGTAAGTGCCGCTTCAGAAAGTGCTAAAGCAAAAATCGAAGCAGCAGGTGGAACGGTGGAGGTGCTTTAAATGATTAAGACTTTCATTAATGCATGGAAAGTACCGGAAATCAGAAAAAAGATTTTATTCACCTGTTTGATAGTTCTTATATTCAGAATCGGTTCAGTTATTCCTGTTCCGTTCTTAAGCATAGTAAACGAAATTGATGTAGGTAAGGGCAACACTATCCTTACTTACCTCAGTTTGATGACCGGTAGTGCGTTTACTTACGGTACAATTTTCGCTATGTCGATTACACCGTATATCAACGCTCAAATCATCATTCAGTTGCTTGCTGTTGCAATTCCTTCTCTTGAAAGATTGCAAAAAGAAGGCGAAGAAGGCAGAAGAAAGTTGTCAACAATCACTCGTTTCCTTACAGTAGGTCTCGGTGTTTTGCAGTCTCTTGCTTACTTCTTCTTCCTCAGAGCAAACGGCTATCTTATGACAGATGCTGCTGGCAATGCATTTGAAGGTTTTGCAGCAGTATTCCAAGCTATCGTTATCATCACTGTTCTTACCGCAGGCACAGCAATTATTATGTGGCTCGGCGAACAGATTTCAATACAGGGTATCGGCAATGGTATCTCAATCATACTTTTTGCAGGTATCGTTTCAAGATTCCCAACACTTATCAAACAACTCTTCCAGTATCTCGATACAGGTAGATTGGTTTATAAGTTCCTTGTTCCCGTTGTAATTGTTTTGTTCTTACTTATGATTGTATACATCGTATTTATGGACAATTCAGAAAGAAGACTTCCTATTCAATACGCTAAGCGTGTTGTAGGCAGAAAGATGATGGGCGGTCAGTCAACTCATATGCCGATTAAGGTAAATATGAGCGGCGTTCTTCCCGTAATTTTTGCAAGTTCAATTCTTTCGCTTCCGGGCACCGTTCAGATGTTCATTTCATCTGATAAATATGAAGGTACATTCTGGGAAGGCTTCTTTAAGGCTTTCCAAGGCGACAGTTGGTGGTACGCTATAATGTATTTCCTTCTTATCATTTTCTTTGCTTATTTCTATTCAACAATTCAATACAATCCAATAGAAATGGCAAACAATTTGCGTAAAAATAACGGCTCAATCCCAGGTATTCGTCCGGGCAGACCGACCTCTGATTATATTTTCAGAGTGCTTAGCAGACTTACACTTATCGGTGCACTTATGCTCAGCGTTGTCGCATTGTTCCCAATCATCTATTCACTCATCTGTGATGCGGCTATCCCGCCTCTTACAGAAGGAGGAGCAGACGGCGGAATGTCTATCTCACTCGGCGGTACATCTATCATCATTATGTGCGGTGTAGCACTTGAAACAGTTCGTCAACTCGAATCTCAAATGATGATGAGACACTATAAAGGATTCCTTGATTAAGAAAGGGTTTAATCAAATGAAACTAATTCTTCTCGGAGCCCCGGGTGCCGGCAAAGGCACGCAGGCTGAAAAGATTTGTGAAAAATTAAATATTCCAGCAGTTTCAACCGGTAACATCATTCGTGCCGCTGTAAAAGACGGTACTGAAATGGGACTTAAAGCAAAGTCTTATATGGACGCCGGAGACCTTGTACCCGATGAAGTTGTAATCGGTATCATCAAGGACAGGTTAAATGAACCGGATTGCAAAAACGGTTTCATTCTTGACGGATTTCCGAGAACCATTCCTCAGGCTCAAGCGCTTGAGGATATGGGTGTCGAGATTGATAAAGTTATCGACATCGAAGTTCCAGATGAAAAAATCACTGCAAGAATGAGTGGTCGCCGTGTTTGTGCAAAGTGTGCAAACTCTTACCACATGCTTTACAAAAAACCTCAGGTTGAGGGTGTTTGTGACGCTTGTGGCGGCGAATTAATTCAGCGAAAAGACGACCATCCTGACACAGTTCAGAGAAGACTCAAAGAGTATCATATTCAAACTGAACCTCTTAAAGATTTTTATCAGCAAAGAGGTAAGCTGAGTATAGTTGAAGGTCAGGAAAAAGTTGCAGATACTACTGCACTCGTCTTTAAAGCTTTGGAGGATTAAGCATGATTGTGCTGAAGACAAACCGAGAACTCGAGCTTATGAAAGAAGCGTGCGAGATTTCGGCTGAAGCATTACAGATAGCAGGCGAAGCCGTAAAACCGGGTGTTTCCACTTGGGAAATAGATAAGTTGGCATACGATTTTATCATAAAGTCGGGAGCAACGCCGAACTTTTTAAACTATGGAGGTTTTCCTGCTACTGCATGTATTTCCATAAATGATGAAGTTATTCACGGCATTCCGAACAAAAACCGCATCATCAAGGAAGGCGATATAGTAAGTATCGACCTTGGTGCTGCTAAAAACGGCTACAACGGCGATAATGCTGCCACATTTGCTGCGGGAAAATGCTCCCCCGAAGCAGAGCGGCTGATGAACGCAACTCGTGAGAGCTTGTATAAGGCTATCGAGCTTGCCGTTCCCGGCAACAGAATCGGCGATATAGCAAATGCAGTTCAGACCTATGTCGAGGATAGAGGTTTTTCGGTTGTTCGTGACTATGTCGGTCACGGCGTAGGCACAAAACTGCACGAAGAACCGAGTGTACCTAACTTCGGCCACGCCGGACGTGGTATCAGACTGTTACCCGGAATGACATTGGCAATTGAACCGATGATTAATCTGGGAACCTATAAGGTAAAACAGCTTTCTGACGGTTGGACTGTTAAAACTGCTGACGGTAAACTTTCTGCTCATTTTGAGCACACTGTTGCTGTTACTTCTAACGGTCCCGTTATTATGACAAAATTTTAGAAAGCATATCAATTGCAGGTTTGAAAACCGAGAATGTGATTCCAGTTAATACTACATCATCAACAACAAAACTATTAAGTTGTTAAGAGAGGTAAAATGATGTCAAAGTCAGATATGATTGAAGTTGAAGGTATTGTAGTTGAATTGCTTCCAAACACAATGTTTAAAGTAGCAATTAACAATAATCATATAATTTTAGCCCATATTTCCGGAAAATTAAGAATGAATAACATTCGTATTCTTCCGGGAGATAAGGTAACTATTGAAATGTCACCGTATGACCTTACAAAAGGCCGTATTATATGGCGTTCAAAGTAAATGAAGGAGGATAAATAAATGAAAGTTAGACCTTCTGTAAAGAAAATTTGTGAAAAATGCAAGATAATTAAGCGCAACGGAAAAGTAATGGTAATCTGTGAAAATCCGAAGCACAAACAGCGTCAGGGCTAATCCTGAACTTAATAATCGGAGGTGCAACTGAACAATGGCACGAATTAATGGTGTTGACTTACCTAATGACAAAAGAGTTGAAATCGGTTTGACCTATATCTACGGTATCGGCCGTAAAACTGCTGATGACATTATCAAAGCAACAGGAATTAATCCCGACACCCGCGTTAGAGATTTAACTGAGGACGAGATTTCAAAAATCCGTGATTACATTGAAGCGAATCTTAGAGTTGAAGGTGACCTTCGCTCTGATACAGCATTCGACATCAAAAGACTTATAGACATTGGTTGCTATCGCGGCGTTCGTCATAGAAAAGGTCTTCCGGTAAGAGGACAGACTTCAAAGAACAACGCTCGCACAAGAAAAGGTCCTAAAAAGACAATAGCAAACAAGAAGAAATAATCATAGGAGGAATTTGTAGTATGGCTACAGCTAAAAAGGCCACAGGCTCACGCAGACGTCGTGATAAAAAGAATATTGAGCGTGGTACTGCCCATATTCAATCAACCTTCAATAACACTATCGTAACAATTACCGACACTCAAGGTAATGCAGTTTCTTGGGCAAGCGCAGGCGAAATGGGCTTCCGTGGTTCAAGAAAATCAACTCCTTTCGCAGCTCAAACAGCAGCTGAAACAGCAGCTAAAGCAGCAATGGAGCACGGTATGAAAACTGTTGAAGTTTATGTAAAGGGTCCGGGCGCAGGTCGTGAAGCTGCAATCAGAGCATTGCAGAGCGCAGGCTTGGATGTAAGTCTTATTAAAGATGTTACTCCTATTCCGCATAATGGATGTCGTCCGCCAAAAAGAAGACGTGTTTAATTTATTGGAGGTGACTTTAAATGGCAAGATATACTGGTCCCGCATGTAAACTTTGTCGCCGTGAAGGTAAAAAACTTTTCCTTAAAGGCGACAGATGTTACTCACAAAAATGTGCGTTCGAGCGTCGTTCATACGCTCCGGGTCAACACGGTCAAAACCGTAAAAAGACTTCTGAATACGGACTTCAGCTTAGAGCTAAACAAACAGCCCGTCGTTACTACGGTATCGCAGAAGGACAGTTCCATAAGTATTTTCTCATGGCTGAACGCAAATCTGGTGTTACAGGTTCAAACCTTCTCCAAATTTGTGAAAGCCGTCTTGATAATGTTGTTTACTCAGCAGGTTTCGCAAGCTCAAGAGCTCAGGCTCGTCAGTTTGTAAACCATGCGCTCATCACTGTAAACGGCAAAAAGGTTGATATTCCGTCATACCTTGTTAAAGCAGGCGATGTTGTAGCAGTTAAAGAAACAAGCAAAACAACAGACGAATTTAAAAATGTTGTTGAAGCTAATGCTGCTCGTCCTGTTCCGCAGTGGCTTGATGCAGATAAAGAAGCTATGTCTGTAAAGGTAGTTAAACTTCCTGAAAGAGAAGAGATAACTGTACCGGTAGAAGAACATCTTATTGTCGAGTTCTATTCTAAATAATAACTGATTATTTAGATATTTAAATACAGAAATAGGAGGCTTTTAAATGATAGAAATTGATAAGCCTAAAATCGAGATAGTAGATTTATCTACTCAGGGAAGCAGAAGCGTAGGTAAGTTTGTTGTTGAACCTCTTGAAAGAGGTTTCGGCACAACTCTCGGAAACAGTATGAGAAGAGTTCTTCTTTCATCTCTTCCGGGATATGCAATAACTTCCGTTAAGATTGACGGTGTATTACATGAATTTTCAACAATTCCGCATGTTAAAGAAGATGTAACCGAGATTGTTCTCAATCTTAAAAGCGTAATTCTTAAAATACACGGCGAAAGTGCTAAAACTCTCTATATTGAAGCAAACGGAGAGGGTGAAATCACTGCCGGCGATATTGTACACGATTCAGATGTTGAAATTCTTAACCCTGAGCTTCACATTGCTTACCTTGATGAGGGCGCAAGCGTTAATATGGAGTTGACCGCTGACGGCGGAAGAGGATATGTTCCTTCAGACCGCAACAAGCAACTTCTCGAGCCCCCGATTGGTACTATTGCAATAGATTCGATTTACACGCCTGTTCTCAAAGTTAACTACAATGTTGAAAACACTCGTGTAGGTCAGCAAACCGATCTTGACAAGCTCATTCTTGATGTTGAAACAGACGGTACTATTCCGGCTGACGAAGCAGCTTCACTTGCTGCTAAAATTCTCAACGAACATCTTACACTCTTTGTAGATTTGAGTGAAGAAGTAGGCAGTCAGGCTATTATGGTCGAAAAAGACGACGACGGAAATCAAAAAGTTTTGGAAATGACTATTGAAGAACTTGACCTTTCCGTTCGTTCATTCAACTGTCTCAAGAGAGCTGGAATTAATACAGTAGAAGACTTGATAAGTAAATCTGAAGAAGATATGATGAGGGTAAGAAACCTCGGCAGAAAGTCGCTTGATGAAGTTATAGCAAAACTTGCCTCACTTGGTTTTAACCTTAGTCATGACGAGAATTAAAGGAGGGAATTTCAATGCCAGGAACCAGAAAATTGGGCAGAGCTACTGACCACAGAAAAGCAATGCTCAGAGGTATGGTAACATTTCTTTTAGAAAACGGCAGAATTGAAACAACCGTTACAAGAGCCAAAGAGGTTCGTGCTATGGCTGAGAAAATGATTACTCTCGGCAAAAACGATACCCTTCATTCAAGAAGACAGGTTCTTGCTTATGTTACAAAGGAAGATGTAGTTAAAAAACTTTTTGATGAAATCGCTCCTAAGTATGCAGACAGAAACGGCGGTTATTGCCGTATTATCAAAACAGGTCCGCGCAGAGGCGACGCTGCTGAAATGTGCATTATCGAACTTGTTTAATAGATAATATATCATTACGAAGGGTACTCGTTTGAGTACCCTTTTTATATAGGCGGTAAAGTAAATGCAAAAATACAAATGTTCTCTTATTTCACTTTCAAATCCTCTTACATTGAATAACAAAAATAAAATCAGTGCGTTGAAAACATTATTGAAAAATGATTTTGAAAATGTTTTACTCAGTGATTTTGCTTTTGAATGCGAAAAGAGTTTTCGGTATTCCGAAAAGGAAAAAGCCGACGAGTTCAACTCTTTTTTTAAAGATGAAAATATCAAAGCCGTTTTCGATATTTCAGGAGGAGATTTGGCAAATGGCATGCTTGAGTTTATTGACTATGATTTAATTAAATCAAATGAAAAAATGCTTTTCGGTTATAGTGATTTGACTTGCATATTAAATGCAGTTTATGCAATGACGGGTGTTAAAACATATCTGTATCAGATAAAAAATGTTTTGAATGACCGTTCAATGAAAAGATATGAGAGTTTGATAAATTTTATTAACTCCCAAAACAATAATATTTGTAAATTTAATTACAATTTTATTCAAGGAAGTTTTATGCAGGGAACAGCAGTAGGCGGAAATATCAGATGCTTTTCAAAATTGATTGGTACAAAATATATGCCTTGTTGCAAAGACAAAATAGTTTTTTTGGAGTCATTCAGCGGTGGATTGGAGAAAATTTATTCACTTGTTTTTCATTTGAAACAAAGCGGTGTTTTTGACAGATGCAACGGAGTTTTACTTGGTACTTTCACTGAAATTGAAAAAAATGACAGTAAAGATGAACTGTTTTCAATGGTAAAAAACATTTTGCCTGACATTCCGATTGCATATACTGATGAAATAGGACACGCTGAAAATTCAAAATGTCTTGTTATAGGAGAAAATTATCTGTTAAAATAAATTTGCAGTAATTTTTGCGATTTATAATTTAATATTATGGTTTGACTTTAAATTGTTTTGTTTGAAATAGGATTTTAAAAGTTAATATTTTGTTTTATTTGGACAATTTTTAAAGTTTTGCATACGATATATACAAACAGAGGCGATATTTCACGCTTCTGTTTGTTTTTTATGTAAATTTTTGTCGTATCTATTGAAAAAATAATTAAAATCGACTAAAATATTTAAAAATGTATTCGGAGGTATATTATGAAAAAAGTTGCTATCATAATGGGTTCGGACAGCGATTTTCCTATCGTTAAATCTGCTGTTAAACAACTTAAAGAACTTGAAATTCCTTGTGAAGTTCATGTTCTCAGCGCTCATCGTACTCCAAACGAAGCGCACGATTTTTCTCAAAACGCAAAAGACAACGGATTTGGCGTAATCATTGCGGCAGCAGGTATGGCTGCTCATCTCGGCGGTGTTCTTGCGGCATCAACTACATTGCCAATCATCGGAATTCCGTGTAAAAGTTCAAACTTTGACGGTATGGATGCACTTTTATCTACTGTTATGATGCCTCCGGGTATTCCTGTTGCAACAGTCGGTGTCAATGCTGCAAAAAACGCTGCTTTGCTTGCAGCCGAAATTCTTGCGGTTTATGATGACGAACTTGCAGAAAAACTTTGTGAATTAAGAAGAAATATGGCTGACGCCGTTCTTGAAAAAGACGCTGCAATTCAGCAGGCTGTTGATGAAATATAAGGAGAATTTAGATATGGAAAAAAGTTTCAGCGAAAGTTATGCAAGCGCAGGTGTAGATGTTACGGCAGGCTATGAGTCTGTTGAAAGAATAAAATCTCATGTGGCAAGAACAAAAATTCCGGGTGTTTTGTCACAAATCGGCGGTTTTGGCGGACTTTTCGGAATTAATGCTAATGAGTACAAAAATCCTGTTCTTGTTTCGGGTACAGACGGCGTAGGTACAAAACTTAAACTTGCTTTTCTTATGGACAAGCACGACACAATCGGTATTGACTGTGTTGCAATGTGTGTAAACGATGTTGCTTGCAGCGGTGCAAAACCACTGTTTTTCCTTGATTATATTGCGTGTGGTAAAAACTACCCTGAAAAAATAGAACAAATCGTTAAAGGTGTTGCAAAGGGCTGTGTTCAGTCAGGTTGTGCACTTGTCGGAGGAGAGACTGCCGAACATCCGGGACTTATGCCTGATGAAGAATATGACCTTGCAGGTTTTACTGTTGGTATAGGAGAAAAAGATAAACTCGTTTCAGGCGAAAATCTTAAACCCGGCAATGTTTTAATCGGTGTTAAATCGAGCGGTGTTCATTCAAACGGTTTTTCACTTGTAAGAAAGGTTTTCAACATTAATGAAACAACTATTTCTAAAAAATATGACGAACTCGACGCAACTCTCGGCGAAGTTTTGTTGACTCCAACAAGAATTTATGTTAAACCATTGCTTGCCCTTATGGATGCTGTAAATGTAAATGCCATTTCACACATTACAGGCGGCGGTTTTTACGAAAATATACCGAGAATGCTAACAGACGGAAATAAGGCAGTTATTGAAAAATCAAAACTTTTCAGACTTCCTATTTTTGATATTATTGAAAAAGAAGGTAACATTCCCGAAAGAGATATGTTCAATACATTCAATATGGGTACAGGTCTTGTAATAGCAGTTGATGAAAAAGATGTTGATACAGCAGTTGCAACACTTAAAGAAAACGGCGAAGAAGCTTGTGTTATCGGCGCAATCGTAAAAGGCGACGCAGAGGTAGAAATATGCTGAATATAGCAGTTTTTGTGTCAGGCGGCGGAACAAATCTTCAGGCACTTATAGATGCTGAAAACAGAGGAGAAATCAAAAACGGCAAAATCACTTTTGTGCTTGCAAGCAATGAAAACGCTTATGCTCTTGAAAGAGCAAAAAAAGCAGGCATAGAAACAGCCGTAGTTTCAAGAAAAAGTTTTGAAACAAAGCAGGACTATGATAAGGCAGTTTTGGAAGTGCTTGACGGAAAAAATATTGACCTTATTGTCCTTGCAGGCTTTTTGTCAATTTTAGGCTCGGATTTGATTAAAAAGTATGAAAATAAAATTATAAATGTTCATCCGAGTTTAATTCCTATGTTTTGCGGAGACGGTTTTTACGGCAAAAAAGTTCATACGGCAGTATTAAACAGCGGTGTAAAAGTGACGGGTGCAACAGTTCATTTTGTAAATGAAATAACAGACGGCGGAGCTATCATTTTGCAAAAGGCAGTACCTGTTGAGCAGGGCGACGATGAAGATATTTTGCAATATCGTGTAATGCGTTCGGCAGAATGGGAAATTTTGCCCAAAGCCGTAAGTCTTTTTTGTCAGGGCAAAATAAAAATAAATGGTAATAAAACAGAAATTATTTAACGGAGTTACTATGGATATTAAAAATATAAAAGAAGAACTTTCATCAACTTCATATCCCGGCAGAGGCATCATTGTCGGCAAAAGCGAAAATTCAGAAAATGCTGTCATTGCATATTTTATTATGGGCAGAAGTGAAAACAGCAGAAACAGAATTTTTGAAGAAAACGAGCGTGGCGGAATAAGAACAAAGGCTTTCGACGAAAGTAAGATGGTTGACCCCAGCCTTATTATATACAATCCTGTTCTTGAGTATGAAGAAAAAACAATAGTTACAAACGGCGACCAAACAGATACTGTTTTTGACTTTTTTGCAGATGGCAAGACTTTTGAAGAGGCTTTGGCTACTCGTGAGTTTGAACCCGATGAACCAAACTATACGCCGAGAATTTCTGCTGTTGTTTTTGGAAACGGCGATTACAGAATGTCTATTTTAAAATCAGCAATGGGAAATCCTGAATCTTGCCAAAGATTTTATTTTGATTATTCAAATGCACAGGCAGGCGTAGGTCATTTCATTCACACCTATAAGTGCGACGGTAATCCTATCCCGAGTTTTGAAGGAGAACCTCAGTCGTTAAAAATCGGAAATGACATAGACGAGTTTACCGAACTTGTATGGTCATCTCTTGATGATGACAACAAAGTTTCTCTTTTTACCCGTTTTATAAATCTTAAAACAGGCGAAAAGCAGACTCGTATTGTAAATAAGAATAAGTAATATGATTTGCAAAGGGTGTTTTATGCCCTTTGCTTATCTATTTTAAGGACTTATATTTTTATTATTTTATTTGAGAGGAAATGTTAAATATGAAGGTACTTGTAGTTGGCGGCGGCGGAAGAGAACACGCCTTAATTAAGAAGATTAAAGAAAGCAGTAAGGTAGATGAAATTTATTGTGCTCCCGGAAACGGAGGCATTTCTTATGATGCAATTTGCAAAGATGTTGCCGCAACAGATATTGACGCAATGGTTGCTTTGGCAAAAGAAATTCAGCCCGACCTTGTTGTAGTTGCTCCTGATGACCCGCTTGTACTCGGTATGGTAGATGCTTTAAATGAAAACGGATTTAAAACATTCGGTCCAAAGGCAAATGCCGCAATAATTGAGGGAAGTAAAGTCTTTTCAAAAAATCTTATGCTTAAATACAATATCCCGACTGCTGAATATAAAGTTTTTGACAACGCTGAAAATGTTTTAAATTATATTAAAGAAAAAAATTCATTCCCGACAGTAATCAAAGCAGACGGACTTGCTCTCGGAAAAGGCGTAATTATTGCTGAAAATTTAGAGCAGGCTGAAGACGGCGTAAAATCTATTATGGAGGACAAAGTTTTCGGAGAGTCAGGCAACAATGTTGTTGTAGAAGAATTTTTGACAGGTCCCGAAGTCAGCGTTCTTGCATTTACTGACGGTAAGTGTGTTAAACCGATGGTTTCTTCTATGGACCATAAAAGAGCACTTGATAATGATAAAGGCTTGAATACGGGCGGTATGGGTACAATCAGCCCGAACCCTTACTATACAGACGATATTGCCGAAAAATGTATGAAAGAAATTTTCATTCCTACAATAGAGGCAATGAATAAAGAGGGAAGAACTTTTAAAGGTTGTCTTTATTTCGGACTTATGATTACTGAAAAAGGACCGAAAGTGATTGAATACAACTGTCGTTTCGGCGACCCTGAAACACAGGTCGTTTTGCCGAGACTTAAAACAGATATTATTGATATTTTTGAAGCTATCAATAATGAAACTCTCGAAGATTTAGATATTGAATGGAGCGACGAAGCAAGTGCTTGCGTAATCATCGCTTCAGGCGGATACCCTCAGGCTTATAAGAAGGGAATTGAAATTTTCGGTCTTGAAAACGGTCAGACAGACGGAGTTACTGTGTATCACGCAGGTACTGCTGTTAAAGACGGCAAACTTGTTACAAGTGGCGGACGAGTTTTAGGCGTAACTGCACTCGGAAAAGATTTGCAGGAAGCACTTAACAAGTCGTACAAAGCAGTTGAAAATATTACCTTTGACGGTGCTTTTTATCGACACGATATCGGTCAAAAAGCTTTAAATATAAAATAATGTTTTATAGTTTATGAACATTTATTTAATTATCAGTTGATTTTACAAAATGTTATTGACTTTTTTACTATTCGTGATATATTATTTCCTGTAAAACAGAAACTAATATTTTACTGTAACGAGGGAGTAGTATGGCAAAGGTAAAAAAAAGTAAAAAAGGTTTAATTGCAACAATAAGCGTTGTCCTTGCAGTTGTAATTATCATTACATCGGTTGTAATTGTAAAAATTAAGACAGACAAAACAGAAGTTACATTAACAGAAATTTCAACAGGCAGTATCAGTGAAACAGTTGAAGGCACGGGAACAATAACTGCAGGTGCCGTAAAAGATTACAAAGTTCAGGCAGTTGCTAATGTTAAAGAAGTGTATGTAAAGACAGGCGACCGAGTAAAAGAAGGCGATTTGCTTGCTTCGTTTGACACAGAGTCGCTTGATGCGCAAATCAAAACTCTCGAGTCTTCATACAACTCTGCAAAAGCATCATATAACAATGCCGTTAAAAATCAGAAAACGGCGAAAAGCAATCTGTCAAACACAGATAAGCAAATCAAAGCGCTTGAAAAGAAAAAAGAACAAATCAAAAACAGTCTTACGAATAAAACTGCAAAATCATCTGCAAGCGTACAGACTTACAGTACTTACGATGCAGGTTCTTTAGGCGATGTATTGTCAAAAATCGCAGAAGAATTGCAGAAAATCACAGACGATGTTGAGACACTTACAAAACTTTTGCAAACAATTACAGATGAAATCATAAATCAGATTGAAAACGGAAATATCGACCCTGATAAAATTGCTCAGGCAGTTGCCGACGCAGTTTCAAAACTTATAGAACAGGGTTTGGACGGTTTGAAAATCGACAAGGAAGAAATCTTGGAGATTATTAAATCTGCCATCAAGTCTGTTGATTGGCAAAAGATAGTAAAGCAAATTACAGACAGCGACAGTGTTGCACTTGCTTCGACCGAAATACAGCTTGCATCTCTTTATGCACAAAAAGCAGTGTTTAAAACACAGGCTGACGGTACTCTTGTTTCAGCACAGAAAACTGCACTTGAGTCAACCAAAAGTGCGCTTGATGTTGTAAAATCACAGTCAGAAAGTATGCGTATCGGTTGGAAAGCGTCATTTGACGGCGTTATTACTTCCTGCGACCTTGTTGCAGGCGAACAGACTTCACTTTTGAGTAAGGGTATCAGACTTGAAAACACAGACAGTTTGACAGTTACCATTTCTCTCGGTAAGCAAGACGCTCAAAAAGTAAAAGTAGGAATGCCTGTTAAAGTCGATAACGGCAATTTTGAGGGCGAAGTTACTTTTGTTTCTCCGACTGCTTCGGGTGGTGCAGGTTCAAGCATTTTAGACAGTGTAGGCTCTATCGCAGGTGTAAGTGGCCTTTCAAGCCTTACCTCTTCAGGTGCAGGCGTTGATTGTCAGATAACAATCAAAAACCCCGACTCGTCTTTGATTGTCGGATTTGATACTGATGTTTCAATCAGTACGGGCGAGTACAATGATATTGTAGTTGTACCTATCGAATCTCTTGTTCTCGAAAAAACAGGTTCTTATGTTTATCTTTACAATGATGCAGAGTCAACCGTTAAGAAAGTGCAGATAGAAACAGGTGCAACTTCAGACACTATTTATCAGGTTGTTTCAGGTATTAATGCGGGCGATAAAATAGTAACTGCACCGACTTCGGTTGAACTTGAAGATGACCAAAAAGTTAAAGTTGTAGATAAATTAAAAGAGAAAAAATCAAATAAAAAGAATACATCAAGTAAATAGGAGAGAGAATTTTGAATTTATCCGAAAGTTTTAAAATTGCCATAAACGGTATTAAGGCAAACTGGATGCGTTCACTTCTCACTATGCTTGGTATAATTATCGGTATCAGTTCCGTTATTATGATTGTAGGCGCAGGTACGGGTGCAAAAGACTATATCGTATCTATGATTGAAGATATGGGTTCAAATGCCGTAATGATAAGTGCAGATATGACAGTCGCACAGGACAAAGACTATATCACGCTTGACGATGTTGACGCAATAAAGGAAAAAGTGCAAAATGTTGACAGTTGTTCGCCTATGATGATGGGTTTCGGAAGTGCTGAACTTGAAAATAAAAAAACTGCCACTTGTATGATGATTGGCGTAAACGCAGATATAAGATACGCTATGATGTCGGATTGTAAGTACGGCAGATATTTCAGTGAAGAAGAATATGACGCATCTCGCCCCGTTGCCGTTATAGGTTCAATGAGTGCAGATATGGCTTTTGGCTACGAAGATGTTGTCGGCAAAGACCTTGACATTTCTTCAAGCGGTAAAAGTATGAAAGTAAAAATTGTCGGTGTTGCCGATATTGACCAAATGACTCAAACTTTGACGGGCAGTGCTTCGTCAAATGATATGTTGGCAAGTATGTTTCAGGGTGCTGACGAAAATACGATTAATATCGCTTTGTTCGTACCGTGTACAACTTTGACTCAAATCACAGGTTCAGAGGCTAAACTTGCTTCAATGTTTGTTATGGCTGAAGACGGTGCAGATTATGACGCTGTCGGAAATGCTTCACTCAACTTGCTTAAAGCAAGACACGGAAACTCTGACAGAAGTGTATATACAGTTCAAAATATGGCAACATATATTGATTTGATTGATACGATTGTTTCTATTTTGACAACATTTATTGCCTGTGTTGCCGCCATTTCACTTCTTGTAGGCGGTATAGGGGTAATGAATATAATGCTTGTTTCGGTAACGGAACGAACGCGTGAAATAGGTATAAGAAAATCGCTTGGTGCAAAAACAAGCGTCATTACCGTTCAGTTTTTGACAGAGTCAATTATATTGTGCTTGATTGGTGGTATTTTAGGCGTAATTATAGGTGTTGCCGGTGCATTTGCCGTTTGCAGTATTATAGATATTCAGCCTACAATTACTGTCGGAACAATATTGATTGCACTGTTGTTCTCAAGCGGAGTAGGTCTTTTCTTCGGAATTTATCCTGCCAAAAAGGCTGCTCAAATGTCGCCTATTGAGGCATTGAGAAGAGAATGATATGTTTTAAAAGCCCATACAAATTTGTGTGGGCTTTTTTGTTGTTGCAAATGCTATAAGATTGTGATATTATACAATTATTACATTTTTTAAAAAGAGAGGAACTATTTAAAATGGATAAGGAAACATTGTCTAATTTTAAATTTAAAGGCGAATATAAAAATCACGAAAAATTCGGAAGCGGCCATATAAATACTACATATCTTGTTACTTATCAAGATGAAAACGGCGAAGAATATAAGTATGTTGTTCAAAAGTTGAATAAAAATGCTTTTAAAGACATAGATAAACTTATGGACAATGTTTTTTCCGTTACCTCATTTTTGAGAAATAAAATCAAAGAAAACGGCGGAGATACCGAAAGAGAAACACTTCACTATATCAAAACAAAAGACGATAAAAAATATTATGAAAGCGAAAACGGCGATTGTTACAGAGCGTATATCTATGTAAAAGACAGCATAAGTCACGACAGTGTTGACTCTGCCGAAGTTTTCAAAAAAAGCGGTGAGGCATTCGGTAAGTTCCAAAAACTTCTCAGCGACTATCCGGCAGAAACGCTCAACGAAACTATTCCGAATTTTCACAATACGAAAAACAGATTTTTAGAGTTTGAAACTGCTGTTAAAAACGATTTCAGCAAAAGGGCAGATACTTGTCAAAAAGAAATAGAGTTTATCAAAGCAAGAAAAGATGATTGTTCTGTTTTGGTTGACCTTATTGAAAAAGGCGAACTTCCCATACGAGTTACTCACAATGATACAAAACTTAACAATGTAATGTTTGATAAAAATACTGACGATTGTGTTTGTGTAATCGACCTTGATACAGTAATGCCGGGACTTGCTCTTTACGATTTCGGCGACTCTATCCGATTTGGTGCAAATACTGCTGTTGAGGATGAAAAAGACCTTTCAAAAGTTTCTGTATCATTAGAGTATTTCAAAGCGTATGTTGAAGGTTTCCTTTCACAGTGCGGAGAAAATCTCTGTCAGGCTGAACTTGACAATCTTGCATATTCTGCAAAACTTATGACTCTTGAGTGCGGTATGAGATTTTTGGGCGACTATTTGAATGGCGATGTTTATTTTGCAACTGCATATCCTGAACATAACCTTGTCAGAGCAAAAGACCAACTTGCACTTGTTGCCGATATGGAAAGCAAGATGGACGAAATGAAAGAAATTGTAAAAAATGCAATTTCAGATTTGAATAAATAACATATAACAAAAAGGCTGTGAAATTTTGTTTTCACAGCCTTTTTTGTCGCATTTATTGTGTTGCTTTTTTACTTTAATTTTAACTTAAAGAGTCTTTTACGGCGTCTCCTGCTTTATCAACTGCACCGCCTACTCCGTCTGCAACTTTATTTGCACCTTCGCCGACATCGGAAGCAAGTTCTGAAGCATTTTCCTGAACTTTATTTGTTGTTTTTCCGTTAGTTGTTGAGTCGCCTTTTATCGTTGTTGTTGGGTCTGTTACGGTTGTAACGGTTGTTGTTTCGCCCTTAGCGGAAGTAGTAGTTGTTGTTTCCGGAGTATTGTCGGATGCACAACCTGTAAAAGCACCTGCAATACAAAGGACTGCAACGATTGTTAAAATAATTTTTTTCATATTATTACTCCTTATTGTTGTTATTTTTGCTTTTCAGCTTTTAAAACAGTTTGTATTATATTTTTCTCACTTTGTTTTTAGTTATTCATTTATTTTACGAGCGTGCCGTTATCGGAAAATAAAAGAAGTTTAATGTCTTCTTCTGCACCTGTTTCGGAATTTACATAAATCAATACTTCGTCAAAATTCTTTTTGCTTCGGCAATGGAATTCATAGCAGTTTTTTTCCAAACCGTTTTCTTTTGGAATTACACAATTTTTAATTCCTAAAACTTCAAGATTTGGATTGAGTCTTTTTTGTGCTTCATCTTTTTGTATTAATTTTTTTATCTCTTTTCGGTTTTTGTGATTTGTTAAATATCCACCGGCTTCAAGTGAAACGATTTTTCCGCTGTCCATTGCGACGCCGACTTTTACAAGGTCTGCGTAGCAATATGTGTTATTTGGTGCAACATAGTTGAAATTGATTAAACAGATGTTGTTGTTTATTGAATAGTAACTTTCTTTCATATTTTTATATCCTGTTTTTTCAAGATATTTTTTTGCATTTAAAACAGCAGTGTCCTTGTCGATTTTCGATTCGGCAATTTCTCCCGAGTATAATATATAGTTCAAATAACCACCGTATTTTGTTATGGCTATATTGTATTTCCCGTAGCGAAAAATATAACTTTCAAGGTTTCCGCTTTCTTCGCCCTCGTAAGAAATTTTATTTTCATCGGCGTTAAGGTACTTGGCGGCAATTTTTTTTGCCTCTTTGTCGGAATAAGTTTTTTTGTTTTTTGTCATTTCGGCTTTTTTTTGGAGAACTGCGTCTGCGTACGGTCCGTCGTATAAAAGCGTCGGATAGTCGGAAAATGTTTCTTCTGCCTGTGAAAATGTATTTTTCAGTCCCGAAACATTTATTTCTTTATCGGCAGAAACTGAATTGTCCGTAATTTTAAGACCGCTGTTGCACAGAGAAACCAAAGAATTGACATTGTTTGCAAAAGAACGGGAGTATTTTAAAAGTGTCTCGATTGACTCACGGTCTTTTTGACTTATTTGACTGTTTGCAACGGCTTTATTTGAAATATATGCTGCGTAGTCGCCTGCCTGAGTTAAAAATTTGTATGTTGTCGTCAAATTCATTTGAGAAACAGGAAGTCTTGCAAGCGCTTGTTTTGCACTTTGCGTTTCCGTAAAAATATCGGAACTTATTTCAGTCAGTGTTTCGGCTGAATTTGCATATAGTCCTTTTGAAAAATTTGTTTCTATCGAGTTTAGATTTTCTCCGAGTTCGGACAAACTTTGCTGATAAGTCGCCTCAAGTTCTCTTTTGTAATTAGTTGCGTTTGTCAGATTGATTGCAGTTACGCATACGATTACAGTCAGCAAAAGTGCACTGAAGGACAAAATTCTTATATATCCTCGTTTTGTCATAAAATATTCCTCACTTTATATAGATTTTCTTTATGAGTGTTTGCAAAAAATACAATACAATTCATAAAAAATATTTTAAATTCAAAAAATTAATGGTATAATAACATCTATATAAGTATTGTAAGGTGCAATATTAAATAAAATTTTGCGGAGAAAAAAATGAAATTAAAAAACAGTAAAACAATAGTTGTCAAAGTAGGTACATCAACTTTGACTCACTCTTCAACAGGAAAAACAAATTTGAGAATAATGGCAAAACTTGTGTCGGTTCTTGCAGATTTAAAAAATGAAGGACATCAGGTTGTGCTTGTATCTTCAGGTGCTGTGGGAATAGGACTTTCAAAGTTGATGATTAATGAAAGACCGAAAGAAATCAAAATGCTTCAGGCTGCCGCTTCTGTGGGACAAAGCGAATTGATGTTTTTGTATGACAAGTTTTTTTCCGAATACAGTCAAGTGGTTGCACAACTTTTGTGTACCAAAGAAGATATAGACAATGAAGACAGCAGACAACACTTTACAGACACGCTTAATCAGTTACTTGAAAAAGGCGTTGTTCCGATTATAAATGAAAATGACTCTGTTTCTGTAAACGAACTTTTAAACGGCGACAATGACTGTCTTTCTGCCATAGTGGCAACACTTGTCGATGCAGATTTGTTGTTCTTGCTTACCGATACAGACGGACTTTACGACAGCGACCCAAGCAAAAATAAAGACGCAAAACTTATAAGCGTAGTTGAAGAAATTACACCTGAAATTGAAGCGATTGCAGGCGGTACAAGCAATTCGTCGGGTACGGGTGGTTTTGCTACAAAAATTAAAGCGGCAAAAATAGCGACTGAAAAAAATGTCCCCGTTGTAATTATAAACGGTGCTAAACCTACAAAAATATACAGAGTTTTAAACGGTGAAAGTGTAGGTACATTATTTAAGGCTGGTGAAAAAGATGACTGAATTTGAAAAAAATCTTTATAACGCAAAAACATTCCTTGCCGATGCTGACGAAGAATTGAAAAACAAAGCGTTGTTAAGCATTGCAAACGATTTAATTGCAAGACAAAGCGAGATTATAAGTGCAAATAAAACAGATATTGAAAACGGCAGAAAAAACGGTTTAAACGAGGGCTTAATTGACCGATTGACTTTGGGAAAAGACAGAATAGAAGCTGTTGCAGAGGGTGTACGACAAGTCGCACAACTTGACGACCCTTGCGGAAAAACTCTTGAAACAGTTACAAGACCAAACGGACTTGTTATAAAAAAAGTTTCTGTTCCAATCGGTGCAATCGGGATAATTTACGAAGCAAGACCGAATGTTACGGCAGACGCTGCCGCTTTGTGTATCAAATCGGGAAATGCAGTGGTTTTGCGTGGCGGAAAAGAAGCGATAAATTCAAATATAGCAATCAGTGATATAATGCGTGACGCAGTTGAAAAAGTCGGTATGCCCAAAGATGTTATATATCTTGTTCACGATACCTCAAGAGAGTCGGCTGACAAGATGATGAAAATGAAAGGCATTCTTGACTGTTTAATACCACGAGGCGGTAAAAATCTTATAAAATCGGTTGTTGAAAAATCAACTGTTCCCGTAATTGAAACAGGTTCTGGTAACTGTCATATATATGTCGATGAATTTGCCGATACCGATATGGCTGCGAAAATTATATTTAATGCAAAGACACAGAGAATAAGTGTGTGCAATGCTTGTGAAAGCCTTGTTATACACAGTGCCGTACTTGAAAAAGCATTGCCGAAAATCGTTTCTGCACTTAAAGAAAAAAATGTTGAGATAAGAGCAGACGAGCGTGCTTTTGCAGTATGTGACGGACTTGAAAAAGCAGATGAAAGCGATTTTTCAACGGAGTATCTTGACTATATCATCAGTGTCAAAACAGTAGATTCTATTGATGAAGCAATAGAGCATATAAATAAAAATTCTACCGGTCACAGTGAAGCGATAATTACCGAAAATGAAAAAAATGCCGAAAAATTTATGAAACTTGTTGACAGTTCTTCCGTTTATGTAAATGCTTCGACAAGATTTACAGACGGCTTTGAGTTCGGACTCGGTGCAGAGATAGGCATATCTACTCAAAAACTTCACGCAAGAGGACCGATGGGACTCAGAGAACTTACAACTTCTAAATATCTTATTTTCGGTTCAGGACAGGTAAGATAATTTGAATTGTTCAAAATCGTGAGATAAAAACAGCACAAAACATAAGAGAGGATTTCTTCTTAAATGGATAAATACAAAAAACTTGCCACTAATACCATAATTTTTGCTATCGGCACTTTTTCTTCAAAAATATTGTCGTTTTTATTGATGCCTTTTGTTACGGCAGTTATGGGTACGGGCGAATACGGTGCAGCCGACCTCGTTCAGCAAACGGCAAATGTTCTCATCCCCGTTGTTACTCTCGCCGTAAACTCTGCGGCTCTCAGGTTTGCACTTGATAAAGCGGCGGATAAAAGAGATGTTTTCACAACAGGTTTAAGAACAACTGTCTTCGGATTTTTGATTTTTCTTATTTTCATTCCGATTTTCCCTCTGATTAAAATTAATGATTTTTCACTCGGCGACTATACGGCACTTATATATTTATTTATTCTTGTCTCTTCAATGCGCCAACTTTGTCAGCAATTCGTCAGAGGCTCCGGACAGGTTAAAACATTTGCAGTTGACGGAATATTGGCGACTGCTACAAACTTGACTTTTACACTTCTTTATTTGGGCGTGTTTAAGTGGGGCGTAAACGGATATATTTTGTCAATCATTACAAGTGACGCCATTTCTGTTGTATTTCTTTTTTGGAGAGGAAAACTCTTTTCAAAAATTAAGTGGAAAAACAACAATAAAATCACAAGAAAAGGTATGCACAAATATTGTATTCCGCTTATTCCGACTATCATTTTGTGGTGGATAATAAATGTTTCAGACAGATATTTGGTAACATATTTCAACGGACTTGATGCAAACGGCCTGTACACAGCCGCTTCTAAAATTCCGAATTTTGTAATAATGTTCTCTTCAATATTCATTGATGCATGGCAGCTTTCTGCCGTTGATGAATACGACAGTGAAGGCAGAGCGAACTTTTTTACAAAAGTTTTCAGAGTTTATTCGGGCGGTATCTTTACGGTTGCGTCTGCGCTTATATTGTTCGACCAATTTATTACATCAATTCTTGTGGCGGACGCTTACTATGATTCATGGAAATATGTTCCTGTTTTGATTATGGCTACAACTTTTTCTTGTCTTGTAAATTTCCTTGCAAGCGTCTATATGGCTGAAAAGAAGTCTGTTATGAGTATGCTCACGGCAATGCTCGGTGCAGTTATGAATGTCGTGTTAAATATAATTCTCATACCGAAAATGGGACCTAACGGTGCTGCAATAGCTACTGCCATTAGTTTTATTACCGTATTTTTGGCAAGAGTTATTAATACAAGAAAGTATATTAAAATAGATTTTAAATTTTTCTCATTAATTTCACAAGCAGTTATATTGGTTGTTCAAACAGCCGTTTTGTTGTACATGGAACAGGGTGTTTTAATGTACTTTATAGAGAGCGTTTTGTTTGTTTTGATGATAGTTTTCAATAAAAAAACAATATTTGAACTTGCTGACAGAATACTTGGTAAGTTTATAAGAAAAATAAAAGCAAAAAAAGAGTAATGTTATAATTGCAAAAACATAAATTTTAGTGTATAATGTACAAAAGATGCTTTTATATTTGTCTTTTTATTAAATTTTTCGGAGGATTTGCATATGAAAACGGGTATTTCTGTTTCCCAAGCAAAGAAACTTATTGCGAATAAATTAAGTCACTTTTTCGGTGTCAGTCCTGCTGACGCCGATAATGAACAGTTTTATAAAGCGGTAGCTATGATTTTAAAAGATATGTTGTCGGAAATGAACAGCGATTTTCGTGACACGGCAAAAGGTCAGGACTCAAAGAAAGTTTACTATCTTTGTATGGAATTTTTGATGGGTCGCTCGCTTAAAAATAATCTTTACAATTTAAAACTTACAAAAGTATTTGAAGAAGCACTTGAAAGTTTTGATGTTTCTCTTGAACAACTTTATGAACTCGAACCTGACGCCGGTTTGGGAAACGGCGGTTTGGGAAGACTTGCCGCTTGCTATTTGGACGGTCTTGCAACAGACGGATTTCAGTCAATGGGCTATTCTATACGATATGAAGCAGGTATCTTTAAGCAAAAATTAGTTGACGGCTGGCAGACAGAGTTGCCTGACTTCTGGCTTCCGGGCGGCGATGTTTGGCTCGTACCTCGTGATGAAAGAGCCGTTGAGGTTAAGTTCGAGGGCAGAATAGAGGACTCTTGGGACGGAGATTTCCATAGAGTTGAACATAAAGACTACAATTCTGTTGTTGCTATTCCGTATGATATGTATGTTTCGGGCTATGGAAAAGGCGTTTCAAGACTTCGTCTTTGGGCGTCAAAAAAACCTGAACTTGATATGAGTCTTTTCAACCAGGGCGAGTATATGAGAGCAATGGAGCAGTCAGCGATGGCAGAGGCTATTTCTAAAGTTCTCTATCCGGCAGACAATTTCCCCGAAGGAAAAAGTTTGCGTCTTCGTCAGCAGTATTTTCTTGTTTCTGCATCAATACAGGACATTATCAGACGCCATTTGGCAGAGTTCGGAACACTTGACAATTTGCCTGAAAAAATAGCAATTCACATTAATGACACTCATCCAACTATGGCAATTCCCGAATTGATGAGAATAATGCTTGACGAGTGTGGTTATGGTTGGGATGATGCATGGAACATCGTTACTAAAACTGTTGCATATACAAATCATACCGTAATGAAAGAAGCACTTGAGTGCTGGAGCGAAGAACTTTATAAACGACTTCTTCCTCGTATTTATGAAATTACAAAAGAAATAGATAATCGTTTCAGAGCGTATGTTTGGGGATTGTCGCACGACGCAGATAAAGTTGAAAGAATGGCAATTATCAGTGGCGGAGTTGTAAGAATGGCAAACCTTTGCGTTGCAGGTTCATACAGTGTCAACGGCGTTTCTGCACTTCACAGCGAGATACTTAAAGATACTGTTTTTAATGATTTCTATACAATTACACCTTCAAAGTTCACAAATGTAACAAACGGTATTGCTTTCAGAAGATGGATTTGTCAATCGAACCCGCTTTTGACAGATTTTGTTACAGAACTTATTGGCGATAAATTCATAACTCAAAGCAATGAACTTTTGAGGTTGAGAGAGTTTAAAGATGATAAGAGCGTATTAACTCGCCTTACAGAAATTAAAAAATCAAATAAAGAGCGTTTGGCAGATGTTATATATAAGAAAAACGGCGTAAAAGTTGACCCTGATTCTATATTTGATGTTCAGGTAAAAAGACTTCACGAATATAAGCGTCAGCATCTCAATGCACTTAATATTATAGCCGAATATCAAATGCTCAAAGCAAATCCAAGTATGGATTTTCAGCCGAGAACCTATATTTTTGCCTCTAAAGCGGCACCGGGTTATTTTATGGCAAAAAAAATCATTGAACTTATTGATTCGCTTTCAAGAGTTATCAATAATGACCCTGATATTAACGGCAGAATTAAAGTTGTGTTCCTTGAGGACTACAATGTAAGCCTTGCTGAAGTTTTAATGCCGGGTGCAGATATTTCAGAACAGATTTCCCTTGCAGGTACAGAAGCGTCAGGTACGGGAAATATGAAGTTGATGCTTAACGGTGCAATAACTCTCGGTACTCTTGACGGTGCAAATGTAGAGATTTGTGATGCTGTCGGAGAAGAAAATATGTTCTTATTCGGTATGAAAACTCCCGAAGTTGAACAGTTGAAACGAAACGGCTATCATCCGATGAATTATATTAATAACAATTCAATGTTGAAGTCGGCAGTAGATTTTATTAATGGCGGTATTAATGGAAAAACATTCGGAGAAATAAGTTCTTCTCTTATGAATGTCGATCCGTATATGGTGCTTGCAGATTTTGCAGACTATCACGAAGCACAGATTAAATCTTCAAAAGTATATCAGGATAAAATTGCTTTTGCGAAGATGAGTCTTATGAATATCAGCGGAGCAGGTGTTTTCAGTGCAGACCGTTCAATCAGCGACTATGCGAATAATATTTGGAAAACAAAACCTGTCGTTTTTGAAGAAACCAAAACTAAAAAGTCATCAAAAAAATCTAAATAAATTGTTTAATGTTAAAAATGCCCGAAATTTTTTCGAGCATTTTTGACTATATTATGGCTATGGATATTTTTAATTCAAGAAAAAAAGAATATAAATCAAAAGTGTCGGCGTTGCGGGAATATGAAAAGGTAAAATTTAAAATTGTTTTGCCGAGAAGTATGAATTGCAGCGGTGCTTATCTTGTTGTAACTAAAGAAAACGAAGAGCCTGTATATTATTCAATGTATTGGGCGGGTATGAACGGTGAATTTCACGAAAATTGGGACATTCATTTTTCTGCCACTACAAGCGGTCTTTACTATTATCATTTTGAACTCGATACGCCTTGGGGAAAAAATTACATCTGCAATTTTGGCTCGGGAATAGGTAAAATAGGGAAAAACGATGAGTTTCTTCAAGTGGTTTATGATAAAGATTTTTCAACTCCCGATTTTATTAAAGGCGGTATAATTTATCAAATTTTTCCCGATAGATTTTATAACAGCGGCAAGAAAAAACACGGCGTGGATAAGTCAAGAGTAATGTTAAAATGGGGCGAAACTCCTATTTGGCAGGAAGAGTTGATGAACGGTATTTGGAACAATGACTATTTCGGCGGAGATTTAAAAGGAATTGAACAAAAATTACCGTATATAAAAAATCTCGGCGTGAATTGTATTTATCTTAATCCTATTTTTGAGGCTCATTCAAACCATAGATACGATACTGCCGACTATGAAAAAATTGACGCTTTGCTCGGTACTCAGGAAGATTTTAAAAGCCTTTGCAAAAAAGCAAAATCAATGGGTATTCATATTGTTCTTGACGGCGTTTTTTCTCATACGGGGTGTGACAGTAAGTATTTTAATATGTATTCGCACTATAATACTGTCGGTGCGTATAACAGTAAAGAAAGTTCGTATTATTCTTGGTACAAATTTAAGTCTTTTCCGAACGATTATGAATCTTGGTGGGGCATTAAACTTTTGCCTGAAGTTGAGGAAGAAAATGAAAGTTACAGAGAATATATCTGTTCACAAAACGGAATTTTGAGAAAATGGATGCGACTCGGCGCAAGCGGTTGGAGACTTGATGTTGCAGATGAATTGCCCGATGTCTTTTTGGATGACTTGCGTAAAGCCGTAAAGGCAGAAAATAAAGACGCATTTATAATCGGAGAAGTTTGGGAAAATGCAACTACAAAAGTTGCCTATGGTCAGCGACGCCGATATTTAGAGGGAAGACAACTCGACAGCGTAATGAACTATCCTTTTGCAAATGCAATTATTGATTTTGTAAAATACAAAAATTCAGAGCATTTTGTAGATTGTGTAATGGATATTGTTGAATCGTATCCTCCGTGTGTTTTGAATTGTTTGATGAACCATATCGGTACACACGATACAGTGAGAGCAATTACTGCCCTTGCAGGTGTTTCCTGTGACGGTAAAGACAGAAAGTTCCAATATGAAAATAACCGTTTGTCAAAATCGAATTATGAAAAAGGTGTAAAAATGCTTAAAATGGCGTCTCTTCTTCAGTTTACTTTGCCCGGTGTACCGAGTATTTATTACGGCGACGAAATCGGTATGCAGGGAATGAAAGACCCGTTTAACAGAGCGTGTATGGATTGGAACAATCAAAACGAAGAATTGCATCAGTGGTATAAAAGACTCGGAGAAATCAGAAATGCATACAGTGTTTTTGCAGACGGAGAATTTTGTCCCGTGTATTTCAAAAACGGTGTAGTTGCTTACGAAAGACGAACGAAAAACAATACCGTCTTGACGGTTGTAAATGTAAATGAGCAAGTTCAGACATTTAATCTTGACGGTTGGAATAATTCTTACAATGTGTTGGGAGATTTGCCTGAAAACAGTGTTTTCACTCTGAACCCTTATACTTGTTCGGTGTTGTACAAATAGAAATCATTTATTGTTTATATAGAAACAATATTCAAAAATATTTTGTGATATTTAAGAAGTATTTGGCATAATTTTGTTATATGTATTTTTACAGCGTATTATTTCTTGACACAAATGTTAAATTGTTTTAAAATATTTTAATACGAAAGTAAATTATAATTATAATACAGTTGTTTTTTATTAAACACAAACAATCAAAGTATTTAAGTTATTTTAGAAAGTAGGCAAAAATATGAACATTTCAGTATTTGAAAACATTGATGAAATCAGCAAAGCATCAGGCAACCTTATCGTTTCTCAAGTAATTGAAAATCCAAAATGCGTTCTTGGTTTGGCAACAGGTTCAACTGCACTCATTCCGTATAAAACAATGATTGACCTTTATAACAGCGGTGCAGTAAGTTTTAAAGATGTTACAACATTTAACCTTGACGAATATGTAGGTCTTGAACCGGAAAATGAAAACAGTTATCATCGTTTTATGAATGATAATCTTTTTTCAAAAACAGACATAGACACAGACAAAACAAACTTTTTGGACGGTCTCGCAAAAGACATTGAAAAAGAGTGCAGCGAGTACGATGAAAGAATAGAAAAAGCCGGCGGAATTGATATTCAACTTTTGGGAATAGGCTCTGACGGACATATAGCTTTTAACGAACCTTGTGAATTTTTCCCTGAAAACACACATATTGTAGAACTTGATGAAAGAACAATTAAGGATAATTCAAGATTTTTCAACACTATTGAAGAAGTACCTACAAAGGCTTTGACAATGGGTATCGGTTCAATTATGAAAGCAAAGAAAATCATCTTAATTGCAAACGGTAAAAACAAAGCAGAGGCAATAAAGAAAATGGTAAAAGGCGAAATTGACCCGATGTGTCCGTCGTCAATTTTAAGACTTCATCCGAATGTTGTTGTTATGCTTGACAAAGACGCCGCTTCTTTACTTTAATTATAAAGATTATAAAGACAGGACGATTATATATGAAAACAAAACTTATTTCATTGATATTGTGTGTGTTGCTCGTTTTAACTGTTTTTTCGGCTTGCTCAAAAAGCAACGATGAAGGCGTTGAAATAACTCTTGGCAGAGAGTCAACTTCGCAGTTAATAAGCGACGAAAAAAATACAGCACAAAATGAAAACACAGAAAAAGAAGACAAAACCACCACAAAAAAACAAACAACTGAAAGAAAGACAACTGAACAAGTACAACCGTTGACATCGGCAGAGGCACTTGAACTTCTTGAAAAACACTATGGCAAGGGCTTTACAGTAAACGGCAGAGTTCAGGACGGAGATTTTTACAGTTACCATATCATTAAAGACAATCAAAAATATGCTTCTGTCAAAGTAAATTTGAAAACACGACAGGCAACGGAAACACTCACAGAAAGCGGTAAAGAGAGTAACTTTGCTTTGTAAGGAGAAAATTATGGAAAAAGAAAAGTTTTATATCACGACACCAATATATTACCCGTCGGGAAATCCGCATATCGGTCATTGCTACACTACGGTAGCGTGTGACTCAATCGCCCGCTATAAAAGAATGCAGGGCAAAGATGTAATGTTTTTGACAGGTACTGACGAACACGGTTTAAAAATTGAACAAAAGGCAAATGAAAAGGGAGTAACTCCTAAAGAATATGTTGACGAGATTGTTGAAAAGTTCAAAAAACTTTGGAGTTATATGAATATCAGTTACGACAGATATATCAGAACTACCGACGATTATCATATTGAAACAGTACAAAAAGTTTTTAAAGAACTGTATGACAAGGGCTATATTTATAAAGGCGAATACAGTGGTAAATATTGCACTCCTTGTGAAAGTTTTTGGACTGAAAGCCAACTTGTTGACGGCAAATGTCCGGAATGCGGAAGAGATGTTATTGAAACTTCAGAGGAAGCATATTTTTTCAAAATTTCTCAATTTGCCGACAGAATAGAAAAACTTTTGCTTGAAACAGATTACCTTCAACCGAAAACAAGAGCTGTTGAACTTGTAAACAACTTTATTAAACCGGGACTTGAAGACCTTTGTGTTTCAAGAACATCGTTCAAGTGGGGAATTCCCGTTCCGTTTGACAATGACCATGTAGTATATGTTTGGATAGACGCACTTTCAAACTATATCTCGGCACTCGGATATGAAAACGAAACATACAAAGATTTTGATAAATTCTGGCCTGCCGATGTTCATATGGTAGCAAAAGATATTATGCGTTTCCACGCAATCATTTGGCCTGCAATGCTTATGGCACTTGATTTGCCTTTGCCGAAACATCTTGCCGTTCACGGTTGGATTACATTTAACGGTCAAAAAATGTCAAAATCTATCGGCAATGTCGTTGACCCATTTGTTCTCGGCGACAGATACGGTGCAGACGCTATCCGTTACCATATTTTGAGAGAGATGGCACTTGGTGCAGACAGTTCTTTCTCAAATGAAATTATGATAAACAGAATTAACTCCGACCTTGCAAACGACCTCGGAAACCTTGTTTCAAGAACAGTTGCAATGGTTGAAAAATATTTCGGCGGTACACTTATTTCAGAGCGTGAAAGCGAAGAAATAGACAATGAAATGATTAATATGGCACTTGAGTTGAGAAGTATTGTTGACGACAATATTGACAAAACTCAAATAAGTATTGCACTTGCAGAAATTTTCAAAGTTATTTCAAGAGCAAATAAATATATTGACGAAACAACCCCTTGGGTGCTCGGAAAAGACGAAAGCAAAAAAGCCCGTCTTGCAACAGTTCTCTACAATTTACTTGAAACAATCAGAATTACAACTACTCTTCTCTCTTGCTTTATGCCGTCAACAATGCCGAAAGTTTGGGAACAAATAGGCGCCGACGAGTCATTAATCACCTATGAAAACGCAGGTAAATTCGGTGTTTTACCGCTTGATGTAACAGTTAAAAAAGGTCCCGCTCTCTTCCCGAGAATTGACGCGGATAAAGAGATTGAAGAACTTAACGCCATCATTTCAAAACAAGTTGAGGAAGCACAAAAGGCTCAACAGACATCTTCAGAGCAAAAAGAAACTGAAGAAAAATCCGAGTTGATTGACTTTGAACAGTTTATGAAAACAGAACTCTTGTCTGCAACAATTACAGACTGCGAGCCGATTAAAAAGTCTAAAAAACTTTTGAAAATAACTGTAAATGACGGAACTGATACTCCCCGTCAAATTGTTTCGGGTATTTCTGAATGGTATTCGCCAAGCGATTTAATAGGAAAAACAGTTGTTATTGTTTCAAACCTCAAACCTGCAAAACTCTGCGGCGAAATCAGTAACGGTATGTTACTTGCGTGTGATTGCCCTGACGGAAGCGTAAAAGTGGTATTTCTTGACGGAATACCGGCAGGTGCAAAATTAAGATGATAAAAAACATTTTCGATACACATGCACATTACGATGACGAAAAGTTCAATCAAGACCGTGAAGAGTTGTTGCTTTCAATCGGAAATTCGTGCGTGTCAAATGCGATAACTTGCGGGTGTGATATTAAATCTTCACTTTTCAATAAAGAATTAAGCGAAAAATACGACTTTCTTTATTTTGCCTGCGGACTTCATCCGGAAAATCTTGAAGATTGCTCCGATAAAGATTTGCTTAAAATAAAGGAAATCGCAAAAAGTGATAAGTGTGTCGCAATAGGTGAGATTGGTTTGGACTATCACTGGATGAGTTCTTCAAAAGAAAAACAAATCCACTTTTTTGAAAAACAACTCGAACTTGCGAAAGAACTCGATTTGCCTGTTATAGTACACGACAGAGAAGCACACCAAGACACTCTCGAGATATTAAAAAAGTATAAACCAAAAGGCGTTTTGCACGCTTTTTCCGGTTCTTGCGAGATGGCAAAAGAACTTGTCAATATCGGTATGTATATCGGATTCGGAGGAGTCATCACTTTTAAAAACGCACGAAAAAGTCTTGAAGTATTGAATTTTGTTCCGAAAGATAAAATACTTTTTGAAACAGATTGTCCTTATCTTGCTCCTGAACCGTATAGGGGTAAACGAAATGACAGTTCAAAAATAGAATTCATCGCAAAAAAAGCCGCTGAATTGTTAAATATTGATACACAGCAGTTGATTGATTTAGCAAATCAAAATGCTAAAACTCTGTTTAAATCAGTTAAATGATGAAAAATCGCCAAAACTCAATGTTTTGGCGATTTTGTTTTATATTTATTTGTTTTAGTAATTTTATTTATTTTTTGCGTTACTTTTTTATTTTTCTGCGACATTAATATCAAGGAGGAGTAAAAGCAGCCTATGACAGAATATTTTATAAAATGGATTGCAATGTGTCTAATTGTATCAATTATCTATATTGCCGTACGAATACCTGTTTTAAAAAAGAAAAGCGTTGAAAGGAGGCGATATTATTCTTTTACAAGCGAATGACACAGTGAGTGATTTGTGGAGAGAAAATGAAGAAAATTTAAGAATGATTTGCCAAGTTAAAATGCAAAATTTTGAAAATGAAACAGACGATATAATATCGGAAACATTTTTGGCATTTTGCGAATATACCGAGAAAAACGGGCTTCCGAAAAACCCTAAAGCATGGCTTTACAGTGTTTTAAACAATAGAATAAACGATAAATTCAGAAAAATTTATAGGCACAAGAAAAATGTTGTTAATTTAGATAATATGTATCAAATTCCGTATGAAGTTGATTTTGACGAAGAAATTTTAAAAGATATTTCAATAGAAAAATTAAAGGAAAAACTTTTGTCGCAACTCTCAAAAGAAGAACTCGAACTGTACGAGTACATATATGTAAAACGATTGAGTTATCGACGCCTTTCAAAAAAGTACGGTGTTTCATATACTGCAATTAAACAACGACATTACAGACTCTGTAACAAAATAAAAAAACTTGCAAAAACAATAGAATATAATTATGAGGTGATAAAATGAAATATATAAATTTGAAAAAAGCACTCATTGAAAAACCGATTAAATTCAGTTTAAAAGAAATTCAAGAAATAATGGATGAAGAATTGAATAAAAATCCGGAAGAAATGGACACCGAACTTGTAGATTATTGTGCTGAAATTTTAAAAAGTGAAATGAATAAGGGCAAAAATAAAAAGCCTACACGCATAAAGTTAAACAAACTCTTTATAGCGGCGGCTGTTATTATAGTATTGATAAGTATAGCTGTTCCCGTAACTGCAAGTTATATGAATTTTTACAATAACAGCGATATTTTAGTGGATTACGATGACAGTTGCGTTATCAATTTGAATAATGGTGAGCATTCGGCAGAAAACTATTTGTCCGAAAAACATTTTTTAGTGAAAAAATTTAAAGAAAACAATTTTGAAAACATTGTTTTGCCATCTGTTTTGGTTGATATTGATGATTTGGACTATTTTGTTGTTGATTCAAATGAAAAAACAATTTTCGCCAGAGCAGATTTTAATTACAAAGACGGTATTTATTGCTGTATAATTATGAACAGGGCGAACAATGAAACCGTTTCACAAAACTTTGGAATAACTGAAGCAATAACTGTTTTTAAGCAGAAAAAAATTATAAACAAAAACGGTATGGACATTGTTGTTTATACTCATAAAAGTGATTCTGCAATAATGTATAAGGATAAAGATACCGTTTATCATATATGCCTTCAAAACTGCAGTTTTAAACAAGCAAAAGAAATTGCAGAAAAAATCTAAATTCTTTTTGTTTTAAATACTCGTTTATATAAAATATATGAAATGGCTGCCACAATGAATTCCGTTATCCAAAAAGCGTGCCATACGCCTGCTGCACCGACAATTTTGCTGAGTACAAAAGCAATGGGAATTATTACAACAACATATCGCAATAAAGATATGATAAGCGACGGCAATCCTTTTCCGAGACCTTCAAGGGCACCTGAAGAACAAATTGAAACAGCCGAAACGATAAATCCTATACTGATAATTCTCAAAGCCTGAGAGCCGGCCTCTATTGTCTGTGGATTTGCAGAAAACATTGCCATCAGTTTGTTCGGAATAATTAAGCAAAGCAGAGTACCGACTGTCATTATTGATGCACTTAAAATTAAAGAAACTCTGTAAATTTTTTTAACTCTTGCGTATTCTCCGGCACCGTAGTTGTATCCTACAAGAGGACGAATCCCCTGAATGATGCCGTTTGACGACATATATACAAATGTTTGAAGTTTGTAGTAAATTCCGAGTATGACTACATATATTTGTGAAAAAGACGCAAGTATTGCATTGAGTGCCGAAACGAGAAGCGACGGCAAAGCCATATTCAGAGTTGCAGGTATTCCTATAAAATAAAGTTGTTTTATGATACCTTTTTTATAAAAAAGATTTTTAAAACTGATTTTTACATTTATCGGCTTTGCAAAATAAATGATGATATACAGTGCGAAAACAACTGTTTGACCTATGCCTGTTGCAAGTGCAGCCCCGCCTATACCCATAGGTTTTACGGGACCTAAACCGAAAATTAAAATCGGGTCTAAAACAATGTTTGTTATACATCCCATAATTATTACAAACATACTTGTTTTCATTCTGCCGACTGCCTGAAATATTTTTTCAAGAGTCATACTGATACTTATAGGCAATGAAAACATAAAAACAACTGTTGAATATTCAACACCCATTTCCATAACTTGCGTGTTGTCGGTAAAAAGTCCCAAAAACCAAGGCATTATAAGTATAGAGATGATTGTCAGTAAAACGCCATGAATTGCACTTAAAAGTATGCCGTATGTTGCAGAGATATTTGCATTTTTGTCTTTTTTGGCACCCAAATGCAAAGCGATAACGGCATTTACTCCTACACCGAAACCTATTGCAATTGAGTTGATGAGGTTTTGTACGGGAAAAACAAGCGAAAGTGCCGTCATGGCGTCTTCATTTATCTGTGCAACGAAAAAACTGTCAACTATGTTGTAAAGTGAATTTACAAGCATAGACAGTACATTCGGTATCGACATTGTTAATACAAGTCCCCAAATTTTCCTTTTTTTCATAAAACTTTGGTCCATATTCATTACTCCTAAATATTTTTAAACATAAAAAAGCCACACAAAATTCAAAGAAAATTGTGTGGCGAAAAGCTGATTTAAAATCGGGAAAAATCCACTCCCATAAGGGTTTTAGTATTAAATTGAAATAACTTTGTGAAGAATACCACAAAATCATTTAATTGTCAACACTTATTTAATAGGAATAATTTTTTCAAACACGGCAGTCATCTTTCTTGAAATCGGCAAATCAAGATGAAGTGAACCAAAGTACCAATGGACATATTCAACATTTTTCATCAATTCCTGCAAGTAGTTGTTAAGAATTGAAATTTGCAAAGTTGTGTTGTTAGTGTGCATTCTCAAAAAGTCTTTTGCGGCTGCGGGTGCTTCATAGGTTAAAATATAGTTTACTTTATATTCGGAATTTTTTAAATTTTCTCCTCCGTTTAAAAGTTCTTCGCCTGTCGGAAGTTCATGTTTCCACCAACTTCTGCCTTCTAAACGCATATCTATATCGTCGCTTTCTCCTCCGCCCATAACAAAAAATGTTTTGTTGTCAAAGTCGAAAATTTCGCCTCTTAAAAGATGATAGATATTATCGGCGATTTTATGGGTATTTCCGCCTCTGTATCTGTAAGGCGGATATGAGTCCAAAATATCAAAATTTTCATGAGCACCGTCTAAAAAGCAGATGGTGTATTTTTGTTTTTTGAGTTTTTCAAGATTTTTCTTTTCTTTTTCATCATTTGGGTCCCAAATGAAACCAAAATCTCCACAGACAATCAGTATGTCTTTTTCGGTCAGTCTCTTTAACTGAGGGTTGTTAAAAAAAGTAATATCTCCGTGTATATCGCCTGTTATATAAACCATTCAAATCTCTCCGTAAGGTAAATTTTGTAATTTAAAAAAATTTTAAAATTATTTCTTTAATTTAATTGATAAAAATGTTAAACTATGTATAATATAATAATCACAAAATTCGTAGGTGTCAAGATATGAAAAAGAAAGTATTGTCGTTTGTCATTGCATTGATGGTTGCATTAATGCCTTGTACAAGCGTTTTTGCGGCTCAATATCAGCCAACTGAAACAATTTACGCTGAAAACTATATGCTTGTAAGTTTAGACGACAAAAATTATCCCGTAGTTTGCTCAAAAAATGAAAAAGAAAAAGTTTATCCTGCATCGTTGACAAAAATAGTTACTGCAATAGTTACATTGAACAATGTTGACAATTTAGATGCAACGACAGTTATGTCTAAAACGGCATATGATTCACTTTTGGGAACGGGAGCACAAACGGCAAATCTTAAAGTCGGTGAACAACTTACAATCAGACAGTTGCTTTACTTGTGTATGGTTCATTCGGCTTGCGACGCTTGTAATATTTTAGCCGAATATGTTGCGGGAAGTATAGATGGCTTTGTGCAGATGATGAATGATTGGATAAAGCAAATCGGTTGTGAAAATACAAATTTCACAAATGCTACGGGATTGCACGACGACAATCATTATACAACTGTTTCCGATTTAAGACTCATTACACTTGCGGCTCTCCAAAACAGTACATTTAAAGAGATTTCCGAAACACTTTCGTATAAATATAACGGTACAACATATTCAAATACAAATTTAATGCTGAATAAAGCATTTGTTTCATATTATTATGAATATGCAAAAGGTATTAAAACAGGCTCGACAACAGAGGCAGGTTACTGTTTGATAACAACAGCGTCAAAGGACGGTTACAATTACCTTGCAATAGTTTGCAACAGTCCGAGAATTGACTACAATAAAGACGGCTATATTGAAAAATGTTCTTTTATAGATTGTGCTACTTTGTTTAAATGGGCATTTTCAAGTTTAAGATATAAGACTGTTATTAAAAAAGACGATGTTGTTTGCGATATTCCAATCAAAAACGGAAAAAATGCCGATACTTTGCAACTTGTTGCTTCGCAGGATGTTTCAACAATAGTACCGTCGAGTTTGGATTCTTCAATGGTAATAATAAGACCGACAGAAGATACAATCAAAGAGGCGAAAGCACCGGTTAAAAAAGGCGATGTTTTAGGTAAAGCAGAAATCATTTATGCAGACGAAGTTGTCGCAACAGTAGATATAGTTGCGGCAGAAACAGTGGAAGTTTCAAGGCTTTTGGCAATTTTCAATGCAATAAAACAATTCTTTTCATATACAATTACAAAGGTTGTTTTAATTTGTGTTGCAGCAGGTTTTATTTGCTTTTTAGTGTTTGAATTTTTAAAAAGAAAAAAACAAAAATCAATTCAAAAGCAAAGAAAGATGAATGAACGCAATAAATAATTGTTTAATTGTTAAAATAATTAAATTAAAAAAGAACCGAGATTTTACATTTATAAATCTCGGTTCTTTTTCTTTATATTTTATGAACAATACAAAAAATTTCTGATTATTTTTCTTTAGGCTTCATTGTATTATAAGCTACGGTTACGGCGTCTTGGGAAATATTGCAGCCGAACTCGTAAATAGGAATATTTTCAAAAAGCATTTCAACATTGTCAAAAAGTTTATTGATATGCTCTTTGTTCAAACGGCGAACTGTTTGTGAGAATATCGTAAACACGCCTTTTTTTGTTTCGGCAGGCTTGATGTAGTTTGTATCGTTTCGCTGCAATAATGCTATTGCGGCAACAGGAACGATGTTTGGTCGGCTTATATCATATTTACCGCTCCAAGGAGTACCACAGGCATATATTTTGCCGTCGATTTTTCTTATTGCAGGTTTATCGTCATTTAAAATATATGCATTTTCTTTGAATTTTTCAAGCCAAAGATTTGTATGAGTTGATTTGCCTGTTCCGCTGTCGGCTGAAAACAGATATGCATAATCGTTTACAACCACACACGATGAGTGCAGCAACATACCGTCAAAGTCTAACAGATATGTGTAAAAATCTGAACCTGTCAACAAATATTCCCAATCGTCTTCGCCGAGTTCGGGATGGTCTTTTACGGCGTCTTCAATTCGTTTTTTGCTTACATTTATTTTTATATCAGGTGTTTTATTTTGATTTTTGCTTAGGTATTTTTCGGCTTGTTTGAGTGTTCGTCCTCCTACATTCATAGAAACACACAAACCTGCAATATCATAAAGCGCCATTAATTATCCTCAATTTCTGTCTGTTTTATAAATCTTAATTCTTCCCGAATCGTTGAATGCTTTAACAGTCATAATGCAAAGCGGAACGACTATCATTCCGAGAAATCCGAAAAGTTTAAGTCCGAAATACATACCTGCAAGTGTTATAAGCGGATGTACTCCGAGTGAATTTCCGATTACTTTAGGTTCAACATATTGTCTGATTATCGTAATTAAAATATAAGTTACAATTACTCCGATTGCCTGTTTGTAGTTACCTAAAATCAAACTTATCAGCGCCCATGGTATAAGAATACCGCCTGTGCCGGCAACGGGCAAAATGTCAAACAATGTTATGCAAAGTGCAATGAGAGGTATATAGCTTATCGTCATAACGCCAAGCATTTTCATTACAGAAAAAGAAATGAAAAGTTCGGAAAATGTTATAAGCATTATTATTCCGTAGGATTTGATGAGTTTTACAACTGTTGTTGAGAAAATATGCTTGATTTCAGGCAACAAATTCTTTTTGCCGTCGGGCATCTGACGAGATATGAATTTTGTAATATGTCTATAATCTTTTGTAAAATATATTGTTGCGATAATTCCTATAACAAGACCGATTGCAACAGACGGAATATTTTTAGCAACGCTGTAAATTCCGTTTACACCGCTTGTTATACCGTTTTTGATAGCATCTCCGTTTATTCCGAGTGATGAAATATCAAAACCGTTGCTGACATTATTGATGAATTCGGTTATTTCACCCGAAACAGAAGCGTAAGCGGAGTCGGGGAGAAATTTCAAAACATCAAGAAGCCAATTCTCAATATCATTTAAAAATGCCGGTAAATTGCTCATTTGGTCAATGAGTGCCGAAACAAAGTCGGAAATTTGCGTGATTATGAGTGAGAGAATAAGGGCAACCGGTCCGAAGATTATCAATAAAGTTAAAATTACATAAAATATTGAAAAAAAGGTGTGTGCACCTTTTTTCTTAAATTTTCTTTCGCTTGCTCTGAGCGGCTTTTGTAAAATCATACCGATTAAAAAAGCAAAAACAAAGGGTGCAGTAGGCCAAAACAGATACTTTAAGTATGCATAGCCTAAAGCTAAAATTGTGGCAATGAAAACAAGACCTATCAAAAAGTCAAGTTTTTTATATGTTGACTTTGTCAATTTCATCATCCTTTTATGATTTTAAGTATTATTATAAATATTATATTAAACCAAATAATATTATTATTCAAGCAAAAGAATATAAATGTTTTGTAGTGATATCTAAATTTTACATTTTGTTTTAGAAAAATTTTGTATAATATTTGAAAATATTAAAAATAGGGTTGTGTAATTGAGTTTTTGATGTTAATATAAGTAAAGTGTTTTTCATAGCAATACACTTGTACGCGGGTGGTGAACAGTTTGAGCTTTTCGGAAACTAAATATGTTATTGTAAAAGCAGAGATATTGCCGGATGTTTACAAGAGGGTTTTGCTTGCTAAAAAGATGCTCTTTGAAGGGGAAGCGAAAAGTGCATCGGAAGCGACTAAACTTGCAGGAGTATCAAGAAGTGCGTACTATAAGTACAAGGATGCAGTTTTTGAGTCGGGCGAGGCAATCGGCGAAAGTTCTGTTACAATAGAGGCAAAACTGACTGATACTGCCGGTGTTTTGTCAGATGTTATGAATGAGATATCAAACTCGGGTGCGAATGTTTTAAGTATCAACCAAACGGCACCTGTAAACAATGTAGCAACAGTATCAATAACTGTTCGCATATCTCAAATGGTAATTACAACAGATGAACTAATCAAAAGGATTAAATCAACAGACGGTGTTAAAACCGTTTGGTTGTCATAGGAGGAACGAAAATGAAAGTTGCAGTAATGGGTTACGGTACAGTAGGCTCGGGTGTAGTTGAGGTTATTCAATCGCACGAAGATGTTATTTCAAAAAGAATAGGCGGAGAACCGCTTGAAGTTGCTAAAATACTCGACCTCAGAGATTTTCCCGGAGATAAAAACGAAAGTCTTTTTACAAAAGATTTTAACGACATTTTAAATGACCCCGAGATTAAAATTGTAGCTGAAACAATGGGAGGAATAAATCCTGCTTTTGATTTTACGACAAAGCTTCTCGAAGCAGGCAAAAGCGTTGTTACTTCAAACAAAGAACTTGTTGCTCAAAAAGGTCTTGAACTTCTCAATACAGCAGAAGAAAACAATGTAAACTACTTGTTTGAAGCAAGCGTAGGCGGCGGTATTCCGATTATCAGACCTATGTCACAGTGCCTTGCAGCAAACAACATTGAGGGTATTGCAGGCATTCTCAACGGTACAACAAATTTCATATTGACAAAAATGATAGAAGACGGTATGTCTTTTGAGGAAGCACTCAAACTTGCTCAAGACAACGGCTATGCAGAAAAAGACCCGACAGCAGATATTGAAGGTCACGACGCTTGCAGAAAAGTTTGTATTCTTGCTTCTCTCGCTTTTGGAAAGCATGTTTATCCTTCACAGGTTGAAACAGAGGGTATTACAAAAATCACTCTTGAAGATGTTGCTTATGCAGAGTCGGCAGGCGGTGTTATCAAACTTCTCGGTCAAATTAAATATATTGATGAAGATAATATAGCAGCGTTTGTAGGTCCTGCAATTGTGTTCAAAGGTTCACAACTTGCAAGTGTTGACGGTGTGTTTAACGCCATTCTTGTAAGAGGCGACGCAGTCGGAGATGTTTGTTTTTACGGCAGAGGCGCAGGTAAACTTCCTACTGCTTCGGCTGTTGTTGCAGATATTGCTGACTGTGCAAAACATGTTGAACGCAAAAAGATATTTGGTTGGGGCAAGGGCGACGAAAACTATGTTGTTGACTATAAAGAGTCAATCAAGATGCCGTTTTATGTTCGCACAAAAGCAAGCGAATCACAAATTCAATCAGTTTTCGGTGAAGTTAAATTCCTTTCAAGAAAAGGTCAGCCGAGCGATGAAACTGCATTTATTACAGATGAATTTACAGAAAATGAACTTAACAATATGCTTAACGGCATTGAAGTTATAAGCAAAATTAAAGTTGCAAATTATTAATGATTAAGTAGGAGGAAAATATGGCACTTATCGTTCAGAAATTCGGCGGCTCGTCGGTTAGAGACCCGCAGCGAGTTATGAATGTTGCAAAAATTGTAACAGACACTTACAAAAAGGGCAACGATGTCGTAGTTGTTGTTTCGGCTCAGGGCGACACAACAGACGACCTCATTGCAAAGGCAAAAGAAATCAGCGACAGTCCGAGCAAAAGAGAAATGGATATGCTTCTTGCGTCAGGCGAGCAAATCTCCATCTCACTTCTTGCTATGGCTATTGAAACACTCGGACAGCCCGTTATCTCACTTCTCGGCTGGCAGGCAGGTTTCAATACAAACTCTGTTTACAGTTCGGCGAGAATTAAGAATATTAACTCAAGCCGAATGAAAGCAGAACTTGCAAAACATAACATTGTTATAGTTGCAGGTTTCCAAGGTCTTAACAAATACGACGATATCACTACTCTCGGCAGAGGCGGAAGTGACACTTCGGCAGTTGCTATTGCGGCGGCTCTTCGTGCAGACAGATGTCAAATCTTTACAGATGTTGAGGGTGTTTACACGGCAGACCCGAGAAAAATCAAGGGTGCTAAAAAACTTAAAGAAATCACTTACGACGAAATGCTTGAACTTGCTACTCTCGGCGCTCAGGTTTTGAACAACAGAAGTGTTGAAATGGCAAAGAAATACGGCGTTGAACTTGAAGTTTTATCATCATTAAATCCAATTCCAGGCACTATTGTTAAGGAGGTAGCAAATATGGAAAAAATGCTTATCAGAGGCGTTACAAAAGATACAGATGTAGCGAGAATTTCAATCATCGGTGTTAAAGATTCACCCGGTGTTGCTTTCAAAGTTTTTGAAAAACTTGCACAAAAAAATATAAATGTGGACATTATTCTTCAATCGGTAGGCCGTGACGGTACAAAAGACATTACATTTACAGTAAGCGAAGAAAACGGTCCTGTTGCAGTTGAACTTCTCAAAGACAGTTTTGAAGAACTTTCAGACAGCAAGTTTGTTTGCGATACAGATGTTGCAAAACTTTCAATCGTAGGCGCAGGTATGGAAAGCCATCCCGGTACTGCTTCAAAGATGTTCGAGGCTCTTTACGAAAGAAATATCAATATTCAAATGATTTCAACTTCTGAAATCAAAATTTCAGTTCTCATTGACAAAGACGATGCCGATGTTGCAGTTGCAGCAGTTCATAAAGCATTTATTCCTGAAGACTGATTTTAAAAAATATTAAAATTATATGAAAAAGCCTGATTTTTCAGGCTTTTTTGTGCGTTTTGAGAAGTTTGTACTTCTTGACATTTGATATATATTTTATTATAATATATTAACTATTTAGGCGAATGCCTTAAAATGAAGGAGTTTTTTTAATGGCAGCTATCGAATTTAAAATGACCGCAACAGGTCTTGAAGAATTAAAAAATGAACTTGAAGAACTTAAAACAACAGGCAGAGATGATATTGCCGAAAAAATCAGAATTGCCCGTTCATACGGTGACCTTTCTGAAAACAGCGAGTACGACGAAGCAAAGTCGGAACAGGCTAAAATAGAAGCAAGAATTAATGAACTTGAGTATCAAATTCAAAATGCAGTAATTTTAGATGTAACAGATAAAAACGCAGTTAACCTTGGTTCAACCGTAACAATTAAAAATGTTGACAGCGGCGACCTCTCAACTTATAAAATCGTAGGTTTTGCTCAGTCAAATCCGGCAGAAGGACTCATTTCAGACGAAAGCCCTGTCGGTAAAGCACTTATCGGTTCAAAAAAAGGCGAAAAAGTAGCAGTTGAGGCTCCTATCGGCGAACTTAGATTTGAAATAATTGAAATTAACTGATTTCGGAAAGAGGTAAAATATGGCAGGTAAGTTTGAAATCTGTAAAAATGCTGAAGAAAAGTTCAGTTTTATAATGCAAATAAACGACGAAACAGTCGCTCAGTCAGAGTTTTTTGATGCTTTGGACGCTTGTAAAAGAGGTGTAAAAGCAACGAAAAAAAATGCAAGAATGAAAGTTGAAAACAGATTTGAAAGTGATTTTGAAGAAAAAACACTTCCAAAGTATGTTGTTGAAGAATGTGACGGTAAAGCAAAATTTACACTTTATCTTCAGTCGGGCGCAGTTGCACTTTTCGGTACTGCAAATGATGAAAAAGACGCTCTTGCTAAAATTGAACTCATTGCCAACAATGCAGCTGCGGCACAGATGGTTATGGCTAAAGAAAAAGAGCCTACCGAAAACGAACTTCGCCAAATCAGAATAAATAAACTTGACGCTTTGAAAGAAGCAGGTAAAGACCCATACGAAATCACTGTTGCAAAGCAGACAGAAACATCAAAGTCAATCAGTGAAAATTACGATGAACTTGACGGTAAAGATGTTTACATTTGCGGAAGAATAATGACTTGGCGTGATATGGGTAAGGCAAATTTCATAGATGTCAGCGACCGTGACGGTAAAATGCAAGTCTATGTAAGAATGAACGATATAGGCGAAGATGAGTATAAAGAGTTCAAAAAGTGGGATATTGGTGATATTGTTGAAGTTTTCGGTTTTGTTTTCAAAACAAAAACAGGCGAAATTTCAGTTCACGCAAAGGCAATTAAACTCATTTCAAAGAGTCTTCTTCCTTTACCTGAAAAGTTTCACGGACTTCAGGATACAGATACAAGATACAGAAAAAGATATCTTGATTTAATTATGAACCCGAGTGTAAAAGATACATTTATTAAGCGTTCAAAAATTTTGAGTGCAATCAGAAAGTATCTTGACGGACAGGGCTTTATGGAAGTAGAAACTCCTATGCTTGTTTCAAATGCCGGCGGTGCGGCCGCAAGACCGTTTGAAACACATTTCAATGCGCTTAACGAAGATTTTAAACTTCGTATTTCTCTTGAACTTTATTTGAAGAGATTGATTGTAGGAGGTATGGAAAGAGTTTATGAAATAGGCAGAGTTTTCCGTAATGAAGGTTTGGATACAAGACATAACCCTGAATTTACTTTGATGGAACTCTATCAGGCATATACTGACTATAACGGTATGATGGATTTGACAGAAAATCTCTATCGTTATGTTGCACAGGAAGTTCTCGGCACAACAACAATTTCCTATAACGGTATTGAAATGGACTTGGGAAAACCGTTTGAAAGAATAACAATGGTTGACGCAGTTAAAAAATATTCGGGTGTTGACTTTAATGAAATTCACAGCGTTGAAGAGGCTCGTGAAGCAGCAAAGACACACAATATTGAATTTGAAGAACACCATAAAAAAGGCGATATTCTCAATTTGTTCTTTGAAGAGTTTGCTGAAGAACATTTAATTCAGCCTACTTTTGTAATGGACCATCCGATTGAAATTTCTCCTCTTACAAAGAAAAAGCCTTCAAATCCTGAATATACAGAGCGATTTGAATTCTTTATGAACGGTTGGGAAATGGCAAATGCATATTCTGAACTCAATGACCCAATCGACCAAAGAGAACGCTTTAAGGCTCAGGAAGAATTGCTTGCAAAGGGCGATGAAGAAGCAAATACAACAGATGAAGATTTCTTGAATGCTTTAGAAATCGGTATGCCTCCGACAGGCGGTATCGGTTTTGGTATAGACAGAATGTGTATGCTTCTTACTGACTCTGCTGCAATAAGAGATGTTCTTCTTTTCCCAACGATGAAACCTTTGAATGATGTAAACAAGGTCAATGATGTAAAAAATCAGCCTGTCGAGGAAATGAAGGCTGAGCCTGAAAAGATTGATTTCTCTAAGGTAAAAATCGAGCCTTTGTTTGAGGAACAGGTCGATTTTGACACATTCTCAAAGTCAGATTTCAGAGCCGTTAAGGTAAAAGAATGTGTAGCAGTACCGAAGTCAAAGAAACTCTTGCAGTTCACTCTTGATGACGGCACAGGCACAGACAGAACCATTTTAAGCGGTATTCACGCATATTATGAGCCGGAAGAGCTTGTAGGTAAGACACTTATCGCTATCACAAATCTTCCTCCTCGTGCTATGATGGGCATTGACTCTTGCGGTATGTTGCTCTCCGCTATTCACGAAGAAGAAGGCGAAGAAAAGCTCCATCTGCTTATGGTAGATGACCATATCCCGGCAGGTGCAAAGCTCTATTAAGCTGATGTAACGATGTACCGTTTAACCAAATAAACGAGATGTACTTCAAATGCTGAAAATCGCAAAACTAAGTGATTTACATCAAACTTACATCATTTGATGCAGAAATTTGTGCAGAGCCTTAAAAATCGCATAATTTTAGTGTTTAACCCTGAGAGAGATTAACTCTTTCAGGGTTATTTTTTTGCCAAACATCGCAAACTACAAGAAAAAGCTGAAACCTCATATACTTTAATCACAGAGGAAGTGGAGGTTTTGATATGAGTAACAGCTTAGCGGCAGTACATCCAGAATTGATTGTCGAATGGTCGGATAGGAATTTACCACTGACACCGGACAGCGTAACTTTCGGCTCGAATAAGAAAGTATGGTGGAAAGGTGCTTGCGGTCACGAGTGGGAAACAAGTGTAAAGGCTCGTTCCAACGGCGAGAAATGCCCCATATGCTCCGGTGCGAGAGTGATTGAAGGAATTAACGATTTAAGTACATTGAAGCCTAAATTGGCTTCTGAGTGGTCTGAGAAGAACGAAATAAAGCCGACCGAGGTTTCTATCGGCTCACACAAGAAAGTGATATGGAAATGTAAATTAGGACACGAATGGACTGCTACTGTAAAGAGCAGAACCATCAATAGAACAGGTTGCCCGTACTGCTCCCATAACAAAGTGCTTGCAGGATTTAATGACCTTGCGACAGTATTTCCGGATGTAGCAGCCGAATGGTCTGATAGAAACGAAAAGAAGCCCACAGAAGTTACGGCGTTTGCAAACAGCAAGGCTTGGTGGAAGTGTAAAACCTGTGGCTATGAATGGAATACACTTATCTCCACACGCTCCTATGGCAGCAAATGCCCTTGTTGTAGCGGATATGTTCTTGTGAAAGGCAGAAATGATTTGAAAACCACTCACCCAAACATTGCCGAGGAATGGTCGAAACAAAATTTCCCATTGCAGCCTGATGAGGTTAATGCCAAATCAAGAAAGAATGTATGGTGGCATTGCAAGAAATGCGGTAACGAGTGGAAATCAGTTATCAACGCCCGTGTCAAAGGAACAGTATGCCCCGTGTGTGCAGAAAGAGCAGTTCTTGCAGGATACAACGACCTTGCAACGACGGACAGCGACTTGCTTTCTGAGTGGGATTATGAATTAAACAACTTGAAACCGACAGAAGTTTCAAGAAACTCGGCGAAGAGAGCTTGGTGGAAATGCAGATACGGTCACTCTTGGAGTATGAAGATAGTTGAGCGTACTGTTCTTGGAAAAGGGTGCAGAGAGTGCGAACAGGAATATAGGTCTTTGTTCCCCGCATTTGCGATTAGTTACTACGCAAAAATGAAAGGCTTAAAAATCGAACTCGGTTCAGACAGGCTACTCGGCATTCCTATTGATGTATATATCCCGTCCGAACAGGTAGCAATCGAGGTGAATTTAGGCTCCGAGAAAATAGAAACGCTGAAAGAACATCTATGCAAGCAAAGAGATGTAAAGCTCATAAGGCTACCGATAAAAGAGAATGAAACGGAAACCGAATATGCACAGCGTATAAAAGCAGCATTTCAAAGCGTACATATATTTATTTCTTCCGATACGGAAGAAGATTGCAGGATAATTAAAAGAATATTTGAGAATTGGAGGGATAACCGATGAGAGAAAAGAAATATCATCTCTACCTGACAGCCGATGAGCAAAGCAAAGTGATACAGTCGCTTATAGATTTGAAAAACAATTTGATAGCACAAGGAAGATACACCGACGCAGTAGATGATGTTCTTTTTAAAGTGTTGTCTGCAAAGAAAAAGAAATTGAAAATTGAATAGTTCACGCATTTATGCCGTCTGTTTCCAACCGAAACAGGCGGCTTTTTTTGTTGCAGAAAATTTTTTTGAAAAATTTTTCGGAAAAACGGCGATTTTGGGTGTGCATTTCATACCCCTTTGTCCAAATGAGTGAAGGGGTTAATTCCGAATGACAATTTGGAGCCTTTCATTTGGACATTGAAAATTGAATATACAGGTCGCTAAGACTTTAATTCTGATGATAGCCACTTTATCGGGTACGCCGTAACTTCTCATTGAGAATAGCGAGAACTCCCGGTATAAGTAACAGGTTGCCCCTGTTACGGCGATGACAGTCAGAAGGATAATGATACTTCTCTACGGAGCTGGCGGAGAACCCGGCAGAGGTGAAACTCCTATGATACAGATAGCAGTCTGTTCCTTAGCGACTTCCCGAAAGCGATATGCTCGGCAAGGGGTATTGAGAATAAATATTGCCACGACCGTTTAGGAAATGAAACGGTCAAGTACATAGTCGTATTTTAATGACTATGAATTTCACGAAAGGAGGACGCAAAAGTGTCGAACTGCAAAACGATTGCTATATGCAATCAAAAAGGCGGAGTTGGAAAGACAACCACTACGGTAAATCTCGGTGTAGGTCTTGCAATGCAGGGCAAGAAAGTATTGCTCATAGACGCAGACCCACAGGGCGACTTAACCACTTGTCTCGGTTGGCAGGATACAGATAGTTTGGGTATCACGCTTGCAACGAAACTTACAGAAATAATTAACGAAACGATGAAAGACCCTACGGTCGGTATCTTGCACCACGACGAAGGTGTTGACCTTATTCCGGCAAATCTTGAACTCTCGGCAATGGAATTTAACCTTGTTAATGCAATGAGCAGAGAAACGGCATTAAGAAATTATCTAACCGAAGTAAGGGACAAATACGACTATATCCTTATAGATTGTATGCCCTCACTGGGTATGGTAACTATCAATGCTTTGTCTGCTGCCGACAGCGTTATTATTCCTGTTCAGGCTCAGTATTTACCGGCTAAGGGTATGACGCAACTTGTGCAGACCATTTCACGAGTAAAGAAGCGTATCAATCCAAACTTAAAGATTGATGGTATGCTTCTCACCTTGGTGGATAGCCGTACCAACCTCGCCAAAAGTACTGTAGAAGCGTTGCGAGAAAACTTCGGCAGTCAAATCAAGATGTATCGAACACATATACCGATTGCCGTAAAAGCCGCAGAAACTTCTTCAAAAGGTAAGAGCATTTTTGCATATGAACCGAACAGTACGGTGTCAAAGGCGTATGCCGAATTTACAAAGGAGGTGTTAGCTGATGGCAGGAAGAAAGAGCGACTTCACTCTCACGAGGCTCGATGACTTGTTTTCAACACAGGAGCAGAGAGATGAGGAAAAACTTTCAAAAATCCGAGATATTCCGTTAGAGCTGATTGACGATTTCCCAGACCATCCATTCAAGGTCAGGGACGATGAAGATATGCAGCAGCTTGTCGAGAGTATCAAGGAGCGTGGAGTGATTACTCCGGCAACGGTAAGGCAGAAAGAGGACGGCAGATATGAACTCATATCGGGACACAGGCGAAAGCGAGCAAGTGAACTTGCCGGTTTTGATACGCTCCGTTGTGAGGTTGTTGACCTTAACCGAGATGAAGCTACAATCCTAATGGTTGAGAGCAACTTTCAAAGGTCGCAGATACTGCCAAGCGAAAAAGCCTATGCCTACAAAATGCGTTTGGAAGCAATGAACAGACAAGGACAGCGAACAGATTTAACTTCGACACCACTGGTGTCAAAGTCAAGAACTAATGAAGAATTAGGAAATCAGGTCGGCGAAAGTCGAGAACAGATACGCAGATATGTCCGCCTAACAAACCTTGTTCCCGAACTGCTTGAATTCGTTGATGAGGGGCGAATTAAAATGCGACCGGCGGTTGAATTGTCGTATCTTGACGAGGACAGTCAGCGTGATGTGGTGGACGAAATTGATATGAATGACGCTACACCGTCTCACGACCAAACTATCCGTATGCGAAAGTTTTTTGATGAGGGCAAACTCACAACCGAGGCTATCCAAGCCATTATGTCGGAGGAAAAGCCAAATCAAAAAGAGAAAATCGTGTTAAGGGGCGACAGAGTTCGACAACTTATCCCGAAGAATATCCCGGTAAGTCAAACCGAGGAGTTCGTGTGCAAGGCTTTGGAGCATTACAACAAGTTTCTCAAACAGAGAGCTGACCGTGACAGCCGATAGCCTTCCCCCCTTCTCACACTCTACCCCTATATTTACCTACTGTTTACCGGCTGAAAAGATATATTCTATCTCCCTTAAATATATCTATCTCAACTAACATATAGCTATCTAATAAAGGGTTCGCACATTTGAAACGAAAGTAAAATGTCTGCTACGATAAAAAGTTCGGCTATTCGCACCTTTGATGTTTTTTGCCTAATTGAGTACGATTAAGGCGAAAGGAGCGATATGCTATGAAAAAGAGATTAACCGCTTGTATGATTGCTTGTTTTATGATTTTACTTGTTGGTTGCAGCAGTAACACAGCCAAAGAAGCCGCAAAAAATGAAACGAAAACAGAGACTTCTTTTCCGGCTGGTAATACTGAAACGCAATCTCAGGAAGAAACATTAAACGAACAGGAAAGTACGGTTGTTCAGGAAAAAACACCGAATACGACTGACGAAAGCAGAAAAGTTGATGAAAGTAAGGCTATCAGCAATGTTCAGTCAAAACCGGCGGAAGAAAAAAGTTCTGAAAAACCGAAAGCAGAACCGTCAAAGCGGACAAACACACCGACTGTTTCCGAAAAACATACGGAGCAGTCAAAGAAACCGACATCCGCTATACCAAAGCCGACTGAAAAGCCAAAAGAACCGAAACCCACAGAGCCGCCAAAGCAGACTTTTGATGTAAGCGAATATGTGAGTTATGCAAAGAGCTATGCTCAAAGTATCGGCTTGGAGTTGGACAGTACAGCAACGGAATGTTGGGACAATCCCATTACAGCAAATAGCAGACGAACAGGCATAAAAGACGACATTAAAAGCAGGCTGAACAGATACAAAAATGTTGAGGACTTTACAGCAGTATGGGTATGGACTGAAAAGGTATCCGATACGGAATATGAAATCTACATCGGATATTGCTAAAACTAAATCAAACACAGAATTGAACGCACTGATAATCGGTGCGTTCTTTCATTTTAAGGAGGAAAACCAAATGGTAAAAACGAAATTCAAGAGAGCTGTATCGCTTGTAATGGCTGCGGTTCTCAGTCTCGGTGTATTTGCAAATATCGGGACAACTGCCTATGCCGCTTCGGGCACGAAGTCCGATGTGTATATTATGCAACTTCCCCGTAGCGGAGATACAAATAACAACGGTAAGTGGGGTCACGGTGAACTCAAATTTATGAACGGTTGGTACTCTCACGCAATAAGCACTGATTCACTCAGAGCAATGGGTTCGTATTCGGGGAATATTGCTTACTGTATCGAGCCGGGCACGGGTCAGCATACCGGAGATACTCTTACCGAGAAAAACGAGGATTATTTCAATAACCTTGGCTCTAACGGCACAATTTCCGGCGATGATATTCGACTTAATATCGGTCGTATTTTGCAGTACGGATATTGCGGCAGCATTAGCACAAGTTGGAAGTCGCAGAACAGCGATGACGCAGATAAACTTTCACACGCAATCGCAACACAGCTCCTGATTTGGGAAACCATTGTCGGCGAAAGAGATGAAAGTTTTAATCATAAGTCGCCCGGCAGTTATGACGCTATTCTCGACCACATTCAAAAAGGTCATCCCCTTTATAGCCGTATTATGGCTTACTACAACAGTATGTCGGAAAGCGTACAGAAGCACACAAAAGTGCCGAGTTTCTGTACTAAGTCAAGCGGCTCTGCAAAGGTGAATGAACTTAAATGGGACGGAAGCAAGTATGTTACTACTCTTACAGACTCAAACGGTGTGCTTGGCAATTATGAGTTTTCTGCCAATATTGACGGCGTGACTTTTTCTAAAAGCGGAAATAAGTTGACTGTTTCAATGACAAAAGCTCCGAGTAAGGAATTTACAATTACCGCAACCAAAACAAACGGCACTCGCAAGGGCATTGTTGTTTGGACGGACGGTAAAAACTCTCCCGGTAACGGTATTCAAGATGTCGTTTCGTACAGTCAGAATGTCAGCGACCCTGTAAGTGGCTTTGTAAAAATGAAAGTCAGCTACGGTTCTTGCAAGATTGTAAAAACCAGCGAGGACGGAAAGGTTGACGGTATCAAATTCACTATCACAGGCAACGGAGTTAATCAGACTGTTACCACAGCAAACGGCGGTAAGTTTCAGCTTGATAATCTTATGCCCGGCGTATATACCGTAACGGAACAGTCCATTGATAAATATGTCCCGCAGGAGGTTCACAGAGTAACCATTGTTGCAGGTCAGGTGGCAACCGTAAACTTCAACAATGTTCTCAAAAGAGGTAATCTTCAGGTCATTAAGTCCTCAGAAGATAATCTTGTGGAGGGTGTGAAATTCCACCTTTACGGTACTTCCCTTGCAGGCATTGCCGTTGATGAATATGCGGTTACTGACAAAAATGGTGTTGCAACATTCAAAGATGTACTTATCAGCGGAAGCACACCATATACGCTCGAAGAAGTGGATACAGCAATCCGTTATGTTGTTCCGGAAAAGCAGACTGCACCGATTAAATGGAATGAGGTTACAAACCGAGACTTTACCAATATTCTTAAAAAGTTCAGCGTAACTGTAACAAAGAGCGACCGAGAAGAAGGCACTGCTCAGGGTGACGCTAAACTTTCCGGTGCTGTTTACGGTATCTACAAAGGCGAAACACTTGTGGATAAGTATGTAACCGACAGCGACGGACAGTTGACCACAAAAGAATATGTCTGCGACAGCGACTGGACAGTAAGAGAAATCACACCGTCCGAGGGCTATCTTCTTGATAAGACAGTACACAAGGTAGGCGCAGAACCAAAGCTCTTTACGATTGAACACAACCTTGTTTCTAACGATGTTACCGAACAGGTTATGAAAGGAAATATCGCTATTATCAAACACACCGATGACGGTGAAACAAAGATTGAAACACCTGAAAGCGGTGCAACTTTTGAAATCTATCTTAAATCTTCCGGAAGTTTTGAAGCAGCAGAAGAAGATGAACGAGATACTGTTGTCTGTGATGAGAACGGTTTTGCTCAGACAAAGGATATGCCTTACGGCGTATATACCGTTCATCAGACCAAAGGTTGGGAAGGTCGTGAGTTTATGAAAGACTTTGATGTTTTCATTTCTCAGGACGGACAGACCTACCGTTATCTCATCAACAACGCAAACTTTGAAAGCTATATCAAGGTGGTAAAGGTTGATGCAGAAACAGGCAAGACAATTCCGTATGCAGGTGCAGGCTTCCAAATCTATGACCCTGCCGGAAACAAAGTAAGTATGACATTTACTTATCCTACACCGACAACTATCAACACTTTCTACACCGACGCAGACGGACAGCTTGTAACTCCCGAAAAACTTGAGTACGGCAAAGGTTATTCACTTGTTGAGGTTCAAGCGCCCTATGGGTATGTACTCGACAGTACTCCTGTTCCTTTTGATGTAACGGAAGAAAACTCCACACAGGAAGGCGGTATCACATTGATTAAGGTGGATAAGCCGAATATGGCTCAGAAAGGCACAATTTCCGTTGAGAAAACCGGCGAGGTGTTCTTTGGTGTGAATGTTTTTGGCGAGAAAGATAAAGATGTGATTTATCAGCCGGTATATACAGTCAAAGGACTTGCAGGTGCGGTTTATGAAATCACAGCCGATGAAGATATTATCACACCGGACGGCACACTTCGTTATCACAAGGGTGATGTGGTTGATACCGTGACAACCGATGATGAAGGTTTTGCCAAGAGCAAGGAACTCTATCTCGGAAAATACACGGTAGTAGAAATCAAAGCACCTAACGGTATGGTTATCAATAACGAAAAACATTCGGTTGAACTCACTTATGCAGGTCAGGATGTAGCCGTAACAGAAACCGTAACCAGCTTCTATAACGAGAGACAGAAAGTAAAGATTTCTCTTGAAAAGGTGCTTGAACAGAATGACACCTTTGGTATCGGTACGAATGATGAAATCAAAAACATCAGCTTCGGACTATACGCTAAAGAAGATATTGTATCTTCAAGCGGCACAGTCATTCCGGCAGAGGGTTTGATTGAGATTATCACGCTTGATGAAAACGGAACGGCGATTGCGAATACAGACCTTCCGTTTGGCAGTTACTATATCAAGGAAATTGCCACGGACGAGCATTATATCCTTTCTGATACACAGTATCCGTTCACATTTGAGTATGCCGGTCAGGACACCGAAATTGTTGAAATCAAAGTAAATGACGGTAAGCCGATTGAGAATAAACTCATCTACGGTTCTGTATCCGGTAAGAAGATTGACGAGAATGGAGAAGCCCTTGGAGGTGCTTTAATCGGCATCTTCAAAGCAGATGAATCCGAATTTACAAAAGAACACGCTATTATGACTGCCACATCTGAAAAGGACGGCAGTTTTTCTTTTGCAAAAGTTCCTTATGGACAGTGGATTGTAAGAGAGATTGAAGCTCCGACAGGATTTGTCCTTGACGATACTTCCTACGAGGTCAATATTTCTAAAAACGAACAGGTCATTGAAGTTGAAATTGCCAATGAGTATATTCACGGTAACATTCAGCTTACCAAAGTTGACGCAGATTATCCCGATAACAAACTTACAGGTGCAACCTTTGAAGTTTACAGAGATGTAAACGGCGATGGCAAACTTGACGACGGCGATGAACTTATCGGAAATCTTAAAGAAACCTCAACAGGTATCTACGAGATGAAAGAACTTCTCTACGGAAAATATCTTGTAAGAGAAACCAAAGCACCGGACGGTTTTGAACTTGATAAGGGTGTTTATTCCGTCTTTATTGAGAATGATGAAACCACCTACAATGTTGAAAACAAAGCAGGAGTCGGCTTTATCAATCAGGCAATGAAAGGCAACCTTAAAATCAAAAAGACATCTTCTGACGGTAAGGTTGAGGGCTTCACTTTCAGAGTAACCGGAGAAAACGGTTATGACCGCAGCTTCACAACCGATAAAAACGGCGAAATTTTTATTGAGGGACTTCGTATCGGCGAATATACCGTATCGGAAGTCGGCGACAGTGTTTCTGCCGGATATGTTTTACCTGCCGATAAAAAAGCAAGCGTAAAGGTTGGCTCTACCACCGTTGTGGAAATGCATAATGTTCTCAGGGATACACCTAAGACCGGAGATAACAGCAAGGTCGGCTTGTGGACTGTGCTTGCAGGGCTTTCTGCTCTCGGAATTGCGGGAACAGTCTTTGCTGCACTCAGAAAAAAGAAAAAGGAGGACGATGAGTAATGGACGCTAAAACAATCGTAGCAGTTGTATTGGTCGCCTTTATTGTCGGCGGCTTTATCTTCTTGCAGATTAAAAACAGAAAGAAATAAGGAAAAACACAGTGGGCGGAGCATAAAAAACTCCGCCCATATTTTTTTGGAGGAATGAAATGAATAATCCCAATACGATAGAAAACCAAGTGCTAACTATTCTCAAAGAGAATACAGACGCACGAAACGACGATATGAAACTTTATCTTCTCGTTTGTAATCGTTGTTATCAACGGTATGAAAATCAAGATATAGGCGGTTTGCCTTTTGCGGTGATTATGAATTGCTATAAAGAACTGCATTTACCACATTTCGAGAGTGTCAGAAGGTCACGAGCAAAGCTTCAGGCTTCACACCCCGAACTTGCGCCCAGTCCTGAAGTTCAGAGAGGACGAAAGCGTTGTGAGCATATGTATCGAACCTATGCAAAATCGTAAATAACGATAAGGAGGACAAATAATGAAAGAGAAATTCACTTTTCAGCAGAAAACAAAGCTTCTTACGAAACTGTTTGACGCAGGTTGCAATACGGAAAAGAAATTGCAGCAGCTTGATATGGAAAGCATACTTAAAATTCCGGGTATCACCATTCCGGATATGAGCTTGATTATTGAGCTTCAGAAGCAGACCAAAGTTAATAAGCTGTTCTCTTATTTGGGAGGTGGTGCTGATGAGCAGACGGGAACAGAGTGACCGTCATATTATTTGGAGCAATATGAACCTTGAAGCTGATGACTGGCGTGACAGTTATAAGGAATACCTTGAAATCAACGGTTTAGATGATGACCCTAACGACGAAAACAAGCTATATGAGTATATGGTTGAAGCAAATGACGATTACCTTTCCGATGAAAGGCGAAATCTCGATATTCAGTTTTCACAACCGATTATCGTTATCGGCGACCTTGGCAGATGGAACGGCAGAGTGACGGGATACAAAATGATTGATTCCGGCAATATAAAGGATTGCCTTTATTCCGATACCGATTATACCGAATGGTATGTGGACAAGTACGGCGACCTTCGAGCCAATGCCGTTCATCACGACGGTGCAAACTGTTATCTGTACCGTGTATTCAAAGATGGTGTTACCGATACGCAGATTGAAAATCTGCAAGATAAAATCTATAACGGAAAAGTTACAAGAGCCGACATCACACGAGTTACCAAAAGGCTCGGCGATGAGATTGCCGAAGTATATGGCTTTTCTATTCCAAAGCAAAGACAATCAAACGAACAAGCGAGGTGATGAATATGGATTACAGAGTATTGACCGAAGCAGAGCGTAAATACACATTCAGCCAAAGTCAGCAGCTCTCTATGCAGACCGGTCTTATCGGATATTTGAGAGCGGACTTCGGTTCTACCGGTAACGAGTTTTGGACGACTTGGAACGATTTCAGAAAAGACTTAAAAACCGATGAATTTAAGGCTGAATTTGATGATGTGATAAATGAATTGCGTAACGGCGATGTTTTAGCCGATAGAAAAGCAATGTCATCTTATTGCTATTCCACACCGGACAGCTCTTTTAATGATGAACTCAATCATCACGGTATTCGCCTTGATACGGATAAGTTCAGCTATCTGATGAGACTTAACCCAAATAAGGGCGAGTACAATTTGTACTGCTATTGCTATCAGAAGGAATGGCTAAACAGCCACTTGAAAGACGCAGAGCGTGGCATTCGTTTCATCGACTCCCACTTTAAAGAGCAGTTTCGCATTGCGGACGGCGAAAAAATAACCATTAAACTCAGCGATGGCAAAACAATGGAGAGAACTTGCAGATATATCGACGACTATCATTTAGAGGTTGGTACAAATCTCTATCACATCTGCGAATTTGCTGAGCTTTGCGAGAGAAACGGTCATACCGTAGAACCAGCCGCAAAAGAAAATATGAAGTTTGCAAAAGGCAAAGAAAAATCACGATAAGGAGGTGCAAATAAATGGCGAGGAAATACGAACTCATATCCGAACTGTATGACAGAACTTGCAAGACGGTTGTTTCAAATCCGCAAAGCTGGCAGAAGTTTTTGGAGTCGGCTTGCAGAAACTACAAACTGCGATTTGACGAGCAACTGTTAATCTTTGCACAGCGACCGGATGCAACGGCGGTACTTGAAATTGAAAGATGGAATACTTCTTTCGGTCGTTGGGTAAATAAAGGCGCAAAAGGCATTGCCGTGTTTGAGGACGCAGACAGAAGCAGACAAAGGCTTACCCACTACTTCGATATATCCGATACACACGAAAGCAGATACTCTCGTCCTGTTCCGCTTTGGAATATGAGAGATGAATATGACGCAAGTGTTATTGAAACGCTTGAAAGCACATTCGGTGAGCTTGAAAACAAGAGTAGTTTGAGTAATGCTGTAATGAGTGCCGCACAAAATGCTGCCGAGGATAATCTTCCCGACTATCTGAATGACCTTGTGTATATTAGTGAGGACAGTTTTCTTGAAGAACTCAGCGAGGATATGATTGCAAGCCTTTACAAAAAGGTTGTTACAAACAGCGTGGCATATATGATGATGTCAAGGCTCGGTATCAATGCAGAAGAATACTTTGAAGCCGACGATTTTCGTGATGTAACAAACTTTAATACACAGGACACGCTTAATGCTCTCGGCATTGCCACAAGCGATATTGCAGAAATGGGACTTTCCGAAATATCCAAAACCGTAATGGCATTGGACAGAGAAAATCGCATAATTGATGAGCAAAGGCAATTTGATTACAATAAAGATAACAAAGACGAAAGGAGCCAAAACGATGAACGAAATCACATACACGATGGTGGGAGACTACAATCTTCCGAACCTGACTCTGCCCGAACAGTCGGAAGTGACTCTCGGCAAATGGTCGAGGATGAGGAAAACTTATCTGAAAGAACATCACAAAATCCTGTATTACAATCTTTTGACGAAAGGGACGCTTACTCAGCACTTGGCGGAAGTTCAGCAGAGAGCGACCGAGTTGGAGGAAACCTTGGTCAGACAGATGGCACAGAAAGAGGGACTGACGGAGCAGATGAAAGCGAACGATATGATGAAATGGGTTCGCTTGATGAACAACATCAGGAATTCAGCACAGGAAATCGTGAAGGAACAGGTAATATTCAATTAGAGTATTACGACAGAGAACACGAGGACAAGAGCCTGCCGTTTTTCGGCGGAGACGATACAATCAGAGAAATACTCGGCACTACCCCACACCTGTCCGCTTCAAAAGAAGAAATCAAAGACTTCTTTGAAAGAAACACAAACAATTCTGATAGGACTGAATATGTTAAGAGTATTTTCAATAATGACTATACCGAACTCACATTAAAGGACGGCAGAACGGTAGGCTATAAGACATTTCAGAATGTTCTTCATTTGTGGGAAGGAAGTTATAACAACAGAACGGCTCAAAGCTACTACGACTGGGGTGTAATTGCACAGCATTTTGAGGCAATGAGGCTTTTAGGAGAATTGTCCGATGAGATAAAGCCGTTACCGTCAACAGACAGTCAGTTATCTTTAATAGAAAGCAGTCAGGCAGAGGAAAAGAAAACCTCTGCCTTTACTTTTTCTCAGGAAGTTATTGACGCAGTTCTAACCCGTGGAAGCGGAGTATCGGAAGGCAAAATGCGTATCTATGAGCAGTTTGAAAAGAGCCTATCCGCAAAGGAAAATGCAGATTTTCTCAAAAACGAATACGGTTGGGGCGGTTCATATCCTGTTATTATCGGTGCAGGTATTGATGAAAACCACGACGGAAAAGGCATAACCCTTTCAAAAGGATTTGGAAACGGCGCACCTAAACTCACTCTTAAATGGAATCAGGTTGAAAAGCGTATCGGAGAACTTATCCGTATGGACAGATACCTCAATCCAAAAGAAAAGGAGCAGTATCCAAAGTGGCTTGAAAAACAAGAAGAACGGCGAGCAGAACTTGCAGAGCAGCAAAGAAATCGTGAAATACTTTCTTCTGCCCCACCCGAAACTGAAAACAACGATGTAGAAACGGAAGCACGCTATGAATATCATCTTGGCGATACAGTATATATCGGTGCTTCGGAATACGAAATCTTATCTTTTGATGATGAGAGAGTAATGCTTTATGATACCGAAATGCCGTTATTTAACAAAGAGTTTGAGCGTTCGGAATTTGACCGTAAAGTGCGTGAAAATCCAATGAACGAACACCTGAGAGTAACGGTATTACCTGCCGCAGAAAAAGCAGATACAGGCGAAAATATCGCTCAAAACGATACCGAAACCGAACAGAAAACAGATTATGAAGATGCCTTTTTCATTAACCGAGAGCAAGAAAGCGTTACTTGGATGTACTTCAACCCCGACAGCAATGCCGGCGGTCAGTATGTTACTAACGAACTCTCTTTTGATGAAATTAGAGAAGCGGCACAAAGCCACAAATCGGCAGATGACTTCTTTGATTATCTCGGCAGTATCGCAAATCAAACTCTTGCCGATGTAGGTACGGAATGGTTTGAAGAAGCAGATAATG